>Ga0315285_10000010_pt1 | contig 201015 bp, 202 predicted proteins | sample YL17G09_36_MG_FD_203698 | JGI IMG/M metagenome (GOLD analysis project Ga0315285, IMG submission 203698) | Sediment microbial communities from Yellowstone Lake, YNP, Wyoming, USA - YL17G09_36 | ecosystem: Environmental > Aquatic > Freshwater > Lake > Sediment | place: USA: Wyoming | collected... | reverse complement strand
TGTCCTCAACAGAAATCGTCAACTCCAACTGATCTGCTTCTTTCATTCCTTCAGTAACAGCTACCATAAGCGGGTAATCGGATTCGCCTTTAAAATGTCGAAATCTCAGATTCGGTATAGGAGGAGTATCTTGAAGCTTCACCCAACGTTCTGGAATTGACTCGTCAGGCACGTATATCACTCTCGCACTACAACTTGATCGACGGTATTTAGCATTTCGCCGCGCAAAAATCCTTAGCGCGCGCTGGCAGACGACACGGAGAACAGCACTTATCTGAAAGATTACCCTCTACTTCGGTGGGTATATCGGAAGCTGCATGGAGCCAACTTTTTGAGGGGGCATCGGGAGAATACTCCTTCTTGCGGCGCGTGCAAATCAGGGACTCTGCACAACAGATCCGTGATTCGCTTCGTCATTTGCGCTTATGAGATGGCATTTGTCTTCCGCAGCTTCATGTTATTGGATTTTGGCGCTAAGTGACTATTCTTCTGTCTCAGATGAGCTGTGCTTCTCGTTAATAGTGGACTTGATGCATCTAATGGCCACTGCTTCTAAGCTACGGCCGGAAATCCTAAAGCATATGAGACCAATAGGAAGAAGAACAACAACAATGTTTTCACGATTGTTGTTCTTTTAAGCAGATTGAAAAACCCAGCAATGGACTCTGGACTGATTTACTACTAAAAGTATCATCTATCACTCTACCACAGTACTTCGCTATCCGAGAATAGTCGATCTTGAACCCTTCCTTTCACATTCAGTCGGGAAGAGATGAAACGGATATATAACAATCTTGACTCTGAAATATATAGAGACAACGGTGTCCAGATTGAAGGTCAAGGTTGCGTACCTCGGGCACGTCAAGAACATTCTGAACGACAAGCGAGAAGAACAAATCGAAATCCAAGAAGGCGCCTCAGTCGCCGACCTACTGGTAGAACTGTCGAACGAGTATGGTGAACCTTTCAAGAAGGCTGTCTATGAAAAGGGAGGGACCGACGTGAAAGCCAACTTCATGGCCACCGTGAACGGCTGCCTGCTCAACCAGCTGGAAGGCGTCAAAACCAAACTCAAACAAGGCGACAACGTAATCATCATGTCCGTTGTGAGCGGCGGCTAGTACTCTTCCTTCCTGTCAAGCAGCCCTAGCTTTCTGGCTCTGTACATGGCGAGCTTGAAAAAGCCTATTCCAACGGCAATGGTTGCGATTGTGGTCAAAGCCAGATACAAGAGGTCCGTCTGTAAGGCAACGTCTGTTTCATGCAATATCGAGAATCTTACGCTTCTAAGGAAATACGTGACGGGTAGCACGTTCGAGACTGCTTGTCCCCATGATGGAAGGAACTGAGGCAGGAACACGACTCCACCGAAGAGGTAGAGGATACCTGTAACGTATTCAGACAGCATGAACTGAACCCTTGACGTCATGATATTTATCGCACAAAGGACAAAACCAAGAGCAATGAAGCAAACCAACCCCATGACCAGACTCAACGCTAGCACTGGAAAGTCAATCCCTAACCAGTTGATGGGAATCTGCACTCCCAACAAGCCCTGAAAGATCAGCACACCCAAGCCTAACGTGAGAAGAAGAGAGATCGAAGCGTTCATCACACCGTTCAAAGATCTTCCCAGAATGTACCACCACAACGAGCCCGGAGACAGGTAGATGTGTTTCAGCACCTCATAGTGCGACCGGTCTTCGTGTATCAACATGCTCATTGTCATCATTATTTGAACCGCGTAGAGGAAGAAACTGTTTCCGACAAACATGAACGCAAAAAGCCCAGGATCGATCGTTCCAGTGACACCGCTGCCGATCAGAAACATAAAACCTACGATAAGCAGCCCTGCCACTGGACGTATCAAGTAGTAGATGGCAAACACTAGTGGGTCAGCCCAATTGGTCTCAACTTTCCAACCCAGCCAAACGGCTTGTTTCATCGCTCGCAGAATCGTGCCTACTGCCATCTCAATGTTAGCCTCCCTTCTTTCTTGCCCAGATTCTCCATGAAACTCAAGGAAAGCTTGGCCAAGGGCAGCAGAATCAGTATGAAAATCACTAGGGCAACAACATTCGGCCAAACACTCACAATGCCCTCACCCAAGATAACGACTCTTCTGATGCCGTCCAATCCAACCGTTAAAGGAATCAAAGAGGCGAAAAGCTGAACCATCGAAGGCAGCTTACTTGCAGGGAAATACGTTCCAGACAGGAACTGAACAGGCTCCTGCAAAAGATTCGCGGTATGCCAAGCTTCCCTACCGTACAACATGAACAGCGAAGCGAACATCATACCCAAGGCATAAAGCGCGATAATGGTCAGAAAGAACAGTCCCAGCGCAGTGAGTGGTTCATTCAGCACTAGAGGAACTTGGAAAATCAGTGTTCCAGCAACCAGAATAGTCACAGCCCTTAATGTTGTGTTCACGATTCCACCCAAGGCCATTCCAAGAAGAATCGCCATTCTCGAAATAGGCGCAATGAAATAGACCTCTAAGGTGCCAGTTTCTTTCTCCCAATAGAACTGGGCAGACATATTCCACAATATGTTCGACCAGAAAGCCAGCATGGTTCCGCCAATGATAACGAACCCCGCATACTCTGGTGCTCCCACCATCCTGTACAGATAAACATAAGTGCTTAACGTAAAAATCGGAATAATCATCTCTGCAACGAGCCATTCAGGCTCTCGGTTGCCGCCTTTGATCCTGACCCAAAGCCTCGCGTACACTGCCCTAAGATTCAGGCCTAGTTGTTCAAGCATCGGTCTTTTCCTCGACTTCCGCGAAGCCTTTTCCGACAAGCCTAATATAAACGTCCTCGAGTGTCGGTTCCGTCTCGTTCACGGACAACACTTTCAGCTTTTCCGCGTTCAGTCGTGTCTCGATTTCTGAGAACACTTTTTCATCGCGAACCATGACTTTCAGAGTCGTCACACCTGTCTGGATGTTGCGAACCTCTGAAAAACCTACAACGCCCTGCATGTTCCCTATGAACCCAAAGTCAGCTTGAACTGAAGAAACCTCGATCTTCGCAATCGGCGTTTCCAGAAGATTCTGTTTAAGCGTCTGCGGACTGTCGCAAGCCAAGATTCTTCCATCGCTTATTATGGCCACCCTGTCACACATCTCGTCAGCCTCTGCCATGTAGTGCGTGGTCAAGAGCACTGTTCCTTTCTTGTCTCGTTTCGCCCAATTGATGACATAGGTTCTCAGCCTCTTCGCTGTCAGCACATCCAGTCCGAGGGTTGGTTCATCTAGGAACAGTATCTTCGGATCATTCAGTAAACCTCTGGCAAGGCTCATTCTCTGCTTGTATCCAGTTGACAGCTTAGCCATACGGGTGTCCGCGTATTTCTCAAAATCCAGATCAGTCATCAGCTGCTTACTTTTTTCTTTCGCGACAGAGGAAGGCAGCCCATAAAGCTGAGAGAAGAACCACAGATTCTCCTTGACCGTGAGAATCCCATAACCCGGCGTCTCGCCGCCAGAAACCAAGTTAATGATTTTCCTAACCTTGTTAGGCTCCTTAACCACGTTGTAGCCCCCAACGTAGGCTTCACCCTTCGTGGGAAGCAGAAGCGTCGTCAACACCTTTATCAGCGTGGTTTTGCCAGCGCCATTCGGCCCTAGGAGCCCGAATATTTCGCCTTCGTCGATAGAAACTGAAACGCCGTCCAGAGCCTTCACTGCCTCTTTCTTCTTCCCGAACGTCCTGACGAGGTTTCTGGTTTCAACGAAATCCTTCAACGAAAGTCACGAGCCACAAGACAATGCAACAATCCACAATTAAACATTTCCATCACCACGAAAACCCCGAGAACCCCCGCCGAAGCGTGAAAAAGCATTTAAACCATGAAGGTTAACAGTCACCGACAAGGTGCAAGCTTTGAACCGAATAGAAGCCTTAAAACAGAAAGCTTTCGAGAAGAAGAGCCATGACGGCTTCCTAATCACAAACGGCATGAACCTGTTCTACCTTTCCGGCGTTCTAGGAGCAACCTGTCTCCTAATTCCCAAGAAAGGCGAGAACACCGTGTACGTTTATGGAGTAAACTACGAGCAAGCGAAGGTTGATGGAAAAGGTTTCAAGGTTGAGCAGGTGAAGCGCGGCGAAAACCTAATGGAGAAAATCGCCGGGCAGGCAAAAACCTGTCATATCAAGAATCTTGCTTTAGATGCTTTGAGTGTTGAAAGCTACCGCAGTCTTGCCAAAAGCTTGGGAGGCAAAGCGAGGCTGAAGATGCAAGGTAACCTTGTTTCAGAGCTTCGCCAAGTCAAAGATGAACACGAGCTTGAGCTGATGCGAAAGGCTGCCGAACTGACCAAAGCCGGAATGAAAGCGGCCTCAGAAACCATAAGACCTGGCTTGAAAGAAATCGAGGTTGCCGCCGAGATAGAGTACGCAATGCGGAGAAGAGGCTCCTGGGGAACAGCGTTTGAAACATCCGTGGCTTCAGGAGCCAAGTCAGCGTTTCCACATGGAGGATGCACCGAAAAAGCAATCCGAGCAGGCGACCTAGTGGTCGTCGATATAGGAGCAACCTACAACCACTATTGCTCCGACATGACAAGAACTTTCACCGCCGGCAAGCCTTCAACCAAACAGAGCAAACTGTATGAAATCGTCAAGACTGCTCATGAGAAGGCTCTCGAGGCTATAAGACCCGGGGCAAAGACAAAAGACGTTGACACCGCAGCTCGGAAAGTGATGGAAAATGCCGGCTACGGCGAGTACTTCGTTCACGGTCTGGGGCATGGTGTGGGTTTGGAAGTTCACGAAGCGCCTGCGCTGAACCCATCAAGCAAGGAGAGACTAGCCGTCGGAAACGTGGTGACGAACGAACCGGGTATATATCTTATTGACTTCGGCGGCATACGAATCGAAGATACCGTTTCAGTCCAGAAGCGCAAGAGCGAAAAGCTTACCGATGGATTCTACGCTTTGGAAAACGAACGCTAGAAGAGTTCAACCGATATGGTACAACAGGTTTAACTTGTCGATTTAGGACAACCAGCTATGCACACGGGTTCTTTTTAATAATTGAGGACTCCGTTCAATATTGTTGCCAAATCGCAAAAAACCGGGGCTTCAGGTGACGCAAAAGCTTAAATCCTAGAGGCGCGCAATACGCCAGAAAATCCATTTTGGCCAAGAAAACCGGAGCAGACGACAAATACCAAACCAACGACGAGAATTTCCAGGCTAAGTCTTGGATTCGGAGAGTAAATTCGATATACGACAAGGAAAGACCTCAAAAACACATATTGTTTTCTGAATTCAATAAGCGGCTGCAGAACAAAAGCTTAAAAGCAAGATACGGTATGATTGTCCCAGTGAATGAGGGGAATGGCCAGTAATATTTTCCTCCCAATCTCTCCTTTCTCCCCCATTGAGTGAGGAAGCCATTCTCCTCATTACCTTCTTCTTAGACGTATTCGACAGCACTTATAGCTTATGGAAAAATCTTCTATCTGTCGATCGGCGCACAGACTCATCATTCGGGCGGCGAAGACTAAAATACGTGACATCTGCAACATGTGAATCATGAGTGTGAGATGAATTGGTGAAGATTTTGATTGTTTATGATTCCAGAAGCGGGAACACCGAGAAGATGGCGTTTGCAGTTGCTGAAGGCGCAAAACAGGTGAAAGACGCAACGCCAGAGGTAAAGAAGATCGACAAAGCCAACCTTGAAGATCTGCTTGCTGCTGATGGAATCATAATGGGTTCACCAACCTACTATGGGCTGATGTCGGCCAAGCTCAAGGCATTCATCGATGAATCAGTGAAGATTCACGGGAAACTGGAAGGAAAAGTTGGTGCAGCCTTCACGAGTTCAGGCGGAACAGCCTCCGGCGCAGAGACGACGCTTCTTTCGATCGTGCAAGCTATGCTGGTTCACGGCATGATCGTTCAAGGCAGAGCAGACGACAAACACTACGGGGCAGCCGCCGTTGGCAAATCTGGGAAAGAGGATATCGAATCCTGCGAAAGGCTTGGTAAGAAGGTTGCGAGCTTAGCTGCAAAACTGAAAGCGTAGTGAACCTAATTCGTTAGGCTGACAATACAAACACCTGCCTGAAGTGGCTGTTATGAAAGTCTGCGGGATTGTTGGCAGTCCTAAGAAGGACGGAAACGTTGACTTGCTAGTGTCTCAAGTGTTGAAGGGCGCAGCCAGCCAAGGAGCAGAAACAAGCAAGCTATACCTCAACGACATGAAGATAAGACCGTGCCAAAGCTGCGGAATCGATCCTTGTCCGCAGCATTGCCTGTTCGATGATGACATGAAGGAAGTCTACGATGCTTTGGATTTCTGCGATGTGATAGTTCTAGGTTCACCGGTATACTTTGACACCGTTAGTGCACAAACTAAGCTGATGATAGATCGATGCAACTGCCTCATGCCCTATGTGGAGCGGCCTGACGGAACTGCAGGATTTGAGCGAAGAGTAAAGAAACGCAAGAACGGCGTTTTCATAGCTGTTTCAGGTTCAAACCAGAAATTCGAAACGGTTCAGACCACATTGAAGGGTTTCTTCAACTGGGCAAACATCGAACCGTTCGAAACAATTCTGTACACCCACGACGACAACGAACTGGGCGGCGTGAAAAAGGACGAGAAAATGATGAATCAGGCTTTCGAAGTCGGTGTCAAAGTGGCCAAAAGAAGATAGGTTGATGTGGGCCCGGGGCGATTTGAACACCCGACCAACAGGTCTCTCAATGTTTTGAGCATTTATGAGCCTGGCGCTCTAACCGGGCTGAGCTACGGGCCCGCATGTAAGCCCTTTAATATGCTATTTCGGACTTAATTTAAACGTTTTCCGCACTACAAGAAGAATCAGCCTGTTGAGTTGTATTCCCAAGCTGAAACGTTGCTTATTATCTTGCTTTTCAGAAGGCTAAGACAGAAGCGAGCGACCCATCACTGGCTAGACTCGCAACGTGACCTTTGATCCAGACGCTCGTAATGATACAAGTATTCCTGAGCATAGCCTGCGTATTCACCGAAATAGCGTCTTCCGAACTCGTTCATCTTCCTGTACTCCGAACCGCTGGGCGACCTCTTGTCTGAAACCCTTCTGACGAAATCCTCTGAAAAGTGGTTCGGGTAATACTTCATAGTAATGCGCTTTATCCACACGTCCACTGGGAAAGCCTCAAGCTTCCCAAGAGAGAAAAGCAAGACACAATCCGCAACCTTCAACCCCACTCCGGGAAAACACAACAACTCCTCCTTAGCTCTCTCATAAGGCTCTTTCTTTAAACGCTCAAAATCGAAGCCACCCTCACAGACTCTTCTTGCCGTTTCGTACAAGTACTTAGCCCGGTAGCCTAAGCCGCATTTCTTCAAGTCTTTAAGAGCTGCTTCTGCAAGTTTTTCCGGGTTTGGAAAGTCGTAGAAAGTCTCGTTGCCGAGAAAGTTTTTTTCGCCGAACTTTCGGGCAAGATTGTTGAGCATCTGCTTTATTGCTGGAATGTTTTTGTATGTTGCGCAGATGTAGGAGACTAGGCATTCCCAAGGGTCTTGGCGAAGAATTCGGAGCCCAGCGAATTCCCTGATAGCGTTCTTCACATGCTCGTCTTTGCCGATCTGCGCAAAGATCCGCTCCAAGTCATCGTCTAAGCTCAAGTATCCATGAACGAATTCGGGTTCTGCGTTTTCGAACTCAAGTTCATCGTCCAGTTGGCGGATTTTCAGGGCAGTGTCCCCGACTATGCCGAACCACCATTCATCTTTCTTGTTCCATCTGAAGGCCTGACCGCAACAGAGAGTAGCATCCAAATCCAGTGGACAACTGGCGTCGAGATGAATCTTCAAGGGGCTTTTCCTTCCGATGGCTCCAGTGTTGAGGTTGTGTTTGGATAGCCTATTAAACCTGCAACATCAGACTTCTCTGAGATGCAAACATGGGCCGCCCGAGGAATTGTGCTTCGCCAGAGTCGCTGATAATAGCTTTGGAGAAACTGCGAGAAGAACCATACGCTTCGATAATATGTTATCCCCAGCCTAGCCACAGGGAAATCGAGAAGAGACTTGCGGAACTGCGAGGTCTCCTTGTTTCTTCTTTGGAGTTTAGGGGTGAGAAACAGGTGTTCGGTGTACCCGTTCTGGGCAAGGGCTGTGTGGGCTTAGTGGTCTTGGCTTGTCGGGGAAGGGAGAAGGTTGCGCTGAAGATTCGAAGGGTGGATGCGGACCGTTCAAAGATGCAGAGAGAGGCAAGGCTGCTGAAAAAAGCAAACGCGGTGCGCGTGGGTCCGAGGCTGATTGACGTGAGTAGGAACTCTCTTCTGATGGAGTACGTCGACGGTGATTTGCTTCCCGCATGGCTGGACAAGAATCCCGCCAAGGCGAGAGTCAAGGCAGTTTTGCGTGAGATTCTGGAGCAGTGTTTCAGGCTCGATGCTTCCGGGCTGGATCATGGGGAATTAAGTCACGCTCCAAAACACATTATTGTCAGCAGGAAGGGCGAGCCTTTCATCGTGGATTTCGAGACAGCCAGCACAGAACGTAGGCCGTCCAATGTTACCTCGGTTTGTCAGTTTCTGTTTATTGGAGGCGTAGTTGCTGATTCGGTAGCTGAAAAGGTGGGTTCGCGGGGCAAGAAGGCGATTGTTGAAGCCCTAAGATGCTATAAGACTGATAGATCTTGCGTGAATTTCGAGAAGGTTTTGAGAGTCTGCGGCGTTTAAACGATGTAGCCTGTTGGAGGTCTTGCGGCTGGTTTGTCGGCTTCTATTTTGTGCAGTCCCAGTTCTTGGGCTGCTTCTGCCAGATTGAGCCAGGTTTCGATTTGAAACTGCCTAGCTAGTCTTTTCTTGTCGTAGAGCAGCGGGATGAAGTCGACGAATATCCAGCCGAAAGGCTCCGCCATCCTCCCTTCTCTCCTCTCTCCCAAGAGAAATGAAGGAACATGATTTCTTATAACCGTGTATGTAAGAAAAAGATAGAAGAAACCTCTAGAAGGAAAATACGGGTCGCTACACGAATATTTCCGGTAACCGACTCTGTTCCAGCGCTTCCCTGATCTCGAGCGCAATCCGCTTTCCAATGTACATGTTCTCACCATACTTCAAGTAAGCATAGGGCGAAGTGCCTATACCAACGTTTGTCCCTGCCACTATTCTGGCCGAAATCTCAAACGCGTAAATTTCCAGGTTGTCTGTGATTATGGTTTCCAGGCAGAACGGCCCTATGATGCCTGGCGGAGCCAGCTTCCTTGCAGTCTCGTTCACGTTGTCGCCCATTCTGATTAGTTCGGGCAAGAGTGACTCACGCAACACTATCGGTATGTTGCCGACTATTGTGTAGGTTGGGCTAACGCCGACTTCTAGTTGCTCGGATGCAGGTATTCTCCCGATCGCGTCCACTGCACTCTCGTAGCGTTTGTCTACGCCCAAGAATTCAACTTCGTTGCGGATTGTTGAGCTGAAGTAGTGTGGGTAGACATTGACGCCGAGCACGTACTGTTGAAGGTGGATTTCAGCAACGTCTTTCCTTGTTAGAAGACCACGGCTTACCATCTCCTCGGCTTTCTTGCGGAATGATTCAGCCGAGTTGGCTAAGAAGTAGCCTTTGCCGCCTTTCGCGCCAGGCAGTTTGGCTATGATCAGACCCTTGATGTCTTCTGGTTTCTCGAAAGTTCTCGGCAACCTTAAGCCTGCTTTGAGCAACCACTGTTTCTGTCTTTCGCGTCCGGCTTCCCAATGGAGGAGCATGCGGTTTCCGAACATGGGCACGTAGAGGCTGTCGGTTAACTGTTCTGTGCTTAGGTAGGCCGTGAATGAGCCGTGTGGAATGAGTACAGTGTTGAGCTTGCGAAGCTTTTCCTGCAGCTTAGCGTCTAGCAGTTCTGTGAAGTCTTTCACGAATATGAGCTCATCCGCAAGCGGAAATTTCCTGTAAAGAATTTCATCAGCCTTTTTACAAACGCATACGGTTCGGAAGCCCAGTTCTTTGGCGCCTTTGAAAATGTTCAAGGCTGAATGCGAGCCAAGCGTGCCGATTGCCAACTTATCATGATCATATTTTGAGAGAATCTCTGCTACTTGCTTCTGTGTGATCATGTGACTATGTCTCCGAGCCTGTTCTCTTTGATGGCACGTTTGATCTCCATGGCTACCCGTCTTCCGGGACCGACTTCCATGCCATACTTGTACTTCATGTAGGGTGATGTGGGTTCAACACATGGGCAGCCTGGAGAGCGGGGGCTAACGTCGAACACGTAGAATTCGAGGTTTTTGGCTACGGCGCCCTGCAGGCCGAATAGGCCTATCATGCCCGGCGGATATTCCTTCTTGCAGACGTTCACGAAGCGTTCTCCGGCTTCGAAGATTTTTTCGAGTTGGCTTTCGCGCATGGTGACGCCCGCGTGGCCGATTTCCACGTTCTGGGTGGCAATGTTTAGTTCTAACTGTTCGTTGGCAGGCAGATCAAGAACGCCGTCTAGGTCTGTCTGTATTCTTCGGTCGAAACCCAGAAGGTCGAGCTCATCTGTCAGTGGGGACCAGAAATAGTTGGCGTTGAACTTCGCTCCCAATACGTATTCCTCTATCACTGCCTTTTCCAGCGATTCGCGCGCGATAATACCTTTCTTTATGCGTTCCTCAGCCTTTTTCTTGAACTCTTCCGGGGAAGAAGCGTAGAAAAAGGCTCTTTCGATCGAACGTTCTTTTTCAGGAACTTTGACGATAACGAGACGATCTATTTCTTCTGGCGCCTTGAAGGTTTTGGGCGTTGGTATACCTGCTTTTTGGAGAAGATAATACTGGTTCTTGGGAAAGCTGCGTTCTTCGCTTCTGAGAATAGACCTGTTGCCCAACAAAGGCACGTTAAACTTCTGTTCGATATTATCGTAGCCAACGTAGACGGAGAACGATCGGTTCGGCACAAAAACAGTGTTCAAATCTCTAAGCTTCTTCTGGTTCTCCTCCTTAACCGTGTCAACAAACTTGTCCAGAAGCAACACATGATCGAAAAGGTTGCGATAATACCTTGCATAAGTTTTCTCCCTGCCCTTCTGACAGACTACAACGGTCTCAAAACCTTCTTGCTTGGCGCCGTGAGCCACTTCAAGAGCAGAGTGTGAACCCAAAACACCTATGCTGACTTTGCCCAAGTCGTATTCTGTAACGAGCTCTCCAATGTTCATCTGTTCCACGCAGCGATTTCAATTGTTAGAGGGTTCAAGACACTAATAAAATCTTTCAACAGCAGGACTCTCGTGGCGAAGTGAGCATCTGCGTGGCTTCTGAAAGTAATATGCTTGTCCAAAGAACGACAGATCGTTGAGTTCGATTCATGAAGGAATCTTCCGATAATGTTTTTTCAGTAGTTTTGGAAAAAACATTATGCGAGTAGCGGGAACCTATGATCCATACCAAAGAGCATTTTCGCATTCTGAGGCTATTTCGGCTAGACTTGGAGTGTCAAACATCCTCTTTTCTGTTAGCTCGTTTGCCGTCGCCATGTACATTTGGCTAATAACTTTTCTTAGCTGTGGGTCTAGTTTTGGCGGTTTGGTTTTGCATAGTTTCTTCCAGTCTTCTATTCCTTGTTCTTTGGCTTTTTTCTTTGCTTCCTCTAGGTCTGTGTACCATTCCGTTTTCCGGTAGTATTGTCTGGCTATCTCCTTACTTACGTGCAGTCCGTTGTAGGTGAATCGGCATTCGTCCAGCGTGCCAACCACATCAACCACCATGAGCTTTCTTTCAGGATCAAAAGCTAACTCGACCTTCCCGTCCTCGTTCACCAATCCAGCCCGCGAAGCCAGCTCCGAAATCAACATGTCAACCTTCAGAAGCAGTTCTTGAATCTTCACAACCTCTTCATAGGTGAGTCCAGCCAGCCCCTTAGCTTCTTCCCATGTAACATACCTGTCACCCTCTTCAAGCTTGGTGCTTACATCGAGAATCGGCTTCCTGAGCTTTTCTCCGGCGTGAGGATAGTGATCCATACCAAAGTCTTTGATGGTGACAGAACCCTGTTCAAGACGTTTGAAGATTGAGGAGCCTTCGGGCAGGCCGTTTCTGTAGATTATTTCAAGCGGAATCAAGCAGTTACTCAGCTTAGGCGTGTACATACGATAATCGAAGCAAAGTCTGCCTTCTCGCGTCATGGGCTTGGGTCTGTACACGTTCACCAAGTTGATCTCCATGATATTGGAGGGTCGTTCCAGCTCGTCGAAACGCACCACTTTTCCTTCTTTATCGACCAAACCGCGGTAATGTGTCTGGATGCCCTTCTCCTCCAGTCTTTCGAAGCAGTATGCTCCCATCATGCAAAGCGCTTCGCCTTTGCCTTCAATAAGGTCAGGCATCTCCCCCCAGTCAAAGACCGAGTAGCGATCTGAAAAAGTGAACCTTCCGATACCCATCTTGTCAGGCGTTGGTTTCTTGACCACTTCGAGGTCTTTTACGCTTCCCATAGTTACCGCGCTACTTCATCTTGCTGACGGATCCGTTAGCCTTCTCTATCTCTTTCTGTCTCGCCAGCCTGTATTCCTTGATGCGTTTTGCCAACTCACTGTCTTCAACAGCAAAGATCTTCGCCGCCGCAATCGCTGCTGCTTCAGGCTCAATCACCACAACTGAACCGATCCCGCTTGGAACCCTAAGCGACGAGAGCAAGTCTGCGCCGCCAAACTTTTCAGAATACGGTGGACACGCAATAACAGGTTTGACCGTGTTGGCATCCACGAAAGCGCTCAACGCATTCGATCTTCCAGCAACCGTCACGTAAACTACGTTTTCCCTCTCGTACTCTCGAAGAATCTCCAGAACCTTCTCAGGCGTCTTGTGCGCTGAAGCCACACGAAACTCGTAGCTCAAGCCAAAGCCTTTCAAATGCTTGGCTATCTCCCTGCAGAACTCCAAATCCTTCTCCGAACCCATAAGCACAATAACCTTGGCCATTGTTCGCGCCCTCTCGAACGCTTTGCTAAAAGCCAGATGTTCCTAATTAAACTTTAAACATTTGAAAAGCCGCGCTTGTCAATATAAGAGCAGCAATGTGGCACTTTGAGAGGTCTGATTGAGAAAGCACCCTGCTGTAGACTGCTACTCGTCTAAACCCAGTAGAATGTGGTCCCGTTTTTTGCTCTCATTTTGTGACAATCCTTTTATTGTAATCGAACCAGACAACGAAGGCGTAAGGAGACACTCACATGAGCAAAAAAGTATTTGTTACACTCACGCTCATTACGCTGATTTTCATAACCTCCATCCCTGTGAGAACCTCAGCAGCAATCCAAATTCCACAGAGTGAAGTGGGCCTGCCTCAAAAACAGCCCGAACAGAAAATCAGCCCATACCTCAAGAGCGAAATGAAACAAGATAACACATCCAAAAACGAGCTCCTCAGAATTCTGATCAAACACGACCCAAACATGAAAACCTCACTGCCAAAGGGCCTTCAAATCCTCAGAGACTTCAAAACGATTCCGCTAGTATCTGCTAAGGCTTCAACTTTCGAGATAGAAGAGCTTGCCAAGCTTGAGAACGTTGAGTACATCTACCCTGACATGAAAATCCAAGCCCTGAACTTCAATTCGCAAAGACTGCCGGTCACTGGCTATTCCCTAGTCCGTGACTCGCAAGACATGTTGCCATCAGCAAGAGCAGTTCCTGATACTCCGTGGTTTGGCGACTACCCCTGCTTTCTGAACGAGTCCACAGCGCTTATCAAGGCCAACGAGCTGTGGGCAGAGAACATTACCGGAAAAGGCGTTGTGATCGCGGTTCTGGACACAGGAATAAACAAGAACCACCCAGACCTGGACGACTTGGACGACAACCCAACCACATGCGACCCTAAGGTCATAGCTCAGCAAGTCTTCATCGAAGAACCCGCATGGGAAATCGGCGACCCAACGGACTACGTAGGTCACGGAACCCACGTGGCAAGCATAGCCGCCGGGACAGGCGGAACAGGAGCCATGGGCTTCTTAGGAACCTATTTTGGAACCCAGTTCGTGAACGTCACGATCAAGCCAGGAACGGAGCGTGGTGTTGCACCGAGCGCTTTCTTGTACAACGTTAAAGTGTTGAACTCTCAAGGTTTTGGCTATGAAAGCTGGATCATTGCAGGCATCGAATGGGCCGTAGACCGTGGCGCAGACATAATCAGTATGAGTCTCGGAGGCCCAGCAGTCGGCCGTCCGGAAGAAGACCCGTTGGCTTTGGCACTGGATGTTGCGACTGAACATGGTGTTGTGTGTGTTGTTGCTGCTGGCAACTCTGGGTGGGGGTATTTCTCGCTTGACAGCCCAGGGTTCGATCCGAAAGTAATCACTGTTGGAGCCTCAACGGAGACTGATAGGCTTGCTCACTTCAGTTCTAGAGGACCGGAAGAGTATGAACTGCACGCCAAGCCAGACATTTTGGCTCTGGGCACTTGCGTGGTTGCAGCCTATGCTGATTTTGACTATACTGAAGACACAGCGGATCAGCAGATTTTCTACTGGGAACTCAGCGGAACGAGCATGGCAACTCCGCATGTTTCTGGCGCGGCTGCATTGCTCCTGCAAGCATTTCACGGAGCATCGCCGTACGCGGTGAAGTCTGCAATGATGCTGGCTGCTGACGATTTGGGTTTGGACCCCATGGCTCAAGGGGCTGGAAGGCTGAACGTGGCAAAGGCCCGCAGTATCATGGCTACTGCAGCAGGAACGAACTGGGCAGCGCCCATACCTACGAGTACGATTGATCCAGTTCAACCTATTCTGACAAGTATGCCCAACCTTACAAACGTGAAAGTACTCGTTGAGAACTCGTTCTGCGCGCCCGACAAGATGTACACTTTCATAAACATGCTATCCTTGGCTGGAGCGACGATAAGTTATGGTTCAGGACCGTACGCAAACCATAACCTCGTGAACGTGACGACCAGAAAGCCCCTGTATGATGTTTTCATTCTTTCAGAACCCAACAGAGTCGATGAAGTAGCGTTGCCGCCGAGCGTACTCGGATTCTACGTTCGCCAGAACGGTACCGTCCTCCTTACAGGCGACAAGCCCAATGTCTGCATGAACTATACGAGATGGACGAAGCAGTGGGGGATAGGCTGGGACAATCGAGCCATTGGAGGCTTCTCAACTAACATCACCTCACACGCGATAACTCAAGGCATCAGCAAGGTCTACTTCAGCAGCCCCATAACTAGCTTGACCCTTAACGCAACATCATCGCCGAGCCCAAAATGCGTAATCTGGGATCCACTGTTTCCAGGCGTTGCGGTGTGGGAAGCTCAAGCGCCAGATAGGGGAAAGGTCGTTGTTCTTTCTGATGACGGTGTCTTGATGAATCAGTACTTGTCCACTGCAGACAACATGGCGTTAGGTTTCAACATCATCAAATGGTTCACCAACACCTCAAATATCCACCTAACCGGCGTCGAGAAGCGATTAGACCCCGCTATCGAATCAGATCATTCATATGCTGCAAACGCTGATGTCTGGTTTCCGGTTAACGCTCCGGGCGCAAGTTGGGTTAGCGTACACTTTGCAGAGATTGAGGTTGAAGAAAGCTATGACTACGTAGGGATCTATGACCAGTTCATGAATCCTATTGAATACTTCAGCGGCCACTATGAGAACCTTTGGACAGGTCCGGTACTCGGTAGTGTGCTTTGGATAAGGCTGAAGAGCGACTCGTCTGTCGAAGATTGGGGCTTCCTCGCCGATGCCTACCGTTACGGAAGCATCGGGCCAGCGTCAGTACATGAAATAGGTCTCGGCGCAACATGGAGCAACCACGTCGTGGCCAACTCAACCTTAATGATGAGTGTTACCATGCGAAACTTTGGAGACTACACGGAAGATGTTATGCTCAGGATTACAGTGCTGAACAGCACCGGTGGAAGAGTTGTCGACAACTGGAACTTTAGGAATATCACTATAGCTCCGGGCGGAAACATTGTCACTCAAGTTTCACCTCATAACATGCTGAATGCTACAACACATTGCCGGAATGCAGGAACACAAGATTACGTCTTCAATGTTATTGGCACGATTTTCAACTCGACGTCAGGACGCCCTCCATATCGAGAAATTGACGTCGGCAACAATCAGGTGACTGGTGAAATCTCAGCCGTGCCAAAGACTGCAAGAACAGGACTAAACCCACTACTGAGCATCATAACGCCCAAGAGAATAGCGTCTGACAGTGCTCCTCTGATCACGATGTATCCGAAAGACTTCACCATGCACAACGTCACAGCCTTTGTAAGCGGTGGCCAGCTTGAGAAGGCCAGATTCGAAATAATGGGCAATGTTACCGAGGTTGCGGATTTCGTGAACGTAACCGCCTTTGCCAAGCACTTTTTCGGTGAAGTCAGCGGCGAATGGATATCTGATGCTTCCCCCGCCTATTTCACTCCGAACATGGCTGCAGCAATTGGGGACACGCTGCCAGTAGGAAACGCTTCCGCTCCAACAATGCTCTCCGCGGAACTCCAAATCTACATATCGCCTAACACGCCCGCTGGAAGCTATGTCGGAACAGTTCAGCTTCTAAACGGGACGAACACTCTGGCCTCTGCAGACCTAATCTTTGAAGTGCGCAACCCAAAGGGCAAGATTTTGTGGGAGGACTACTTCAACGACTACCGAATCAGCCAGAATGGCCCATACTGGGGAACAGATTGTGAGAGACTCTGGGGAGGCGCATTCACCCGCAGCGACCAAGGTTCAGTAGGTCTTTTCGATTGGTGGAAACTTGTGGCAAACGCAGGTTTCGATGTGGACTCGCTGCATCAGCAACTGCATTTTGATGAACATACTGGATTCCTAGGGACGGCGACAATAGATCCGATGCAGGTGATTGCCTACGGAGACTACGACACTCTGTTCTTGGATGACGTCGATTATGCGTTCACGTTCGAAGAAGTCACAGTCTTCCAACAGCTCTATGAGACTGGAAGAATGAACTTTGCAGTGCTGTTCAATGACGGAAGCGCAAGCATTGATCTGTTCACCACGAACTATGGCATAAGTAACAGAATGCCCTATGCCAATGGAACGCCGCAGCTTCCCTCTCCAATGATTGATATGCTGGTCACGGGTGTTGACAAAAGCCACCCCATATTCCACGATGTCGAAAACTTCACACTTACAATGTATCCTTACGAAATGGGCTACTATCTCCGTGCTGGCCCATTATTGTACAGTGACCACTACCTTCAAAGCAAAGGAACCTCAAGAGGCATCGCGACAGGCACAGATGACTTTGGGGCTTTGTACGGAAGCGGTTACGTAGTGGCTGTTAACGAACTGCAAGCCACCCAGCATGTGACATCAAGAATGGTGGTCGTTTCTGATGGCAACATGTTCGAGTCACTGGAGTACGAAGATTACGTGATTTGGATAAACCTGTACTTGATTAATGGGAACAACACCATGGTGTCAAGGGTCGACACGGACAGGTTTGCGGTTAACATGCTTGACTGGCTGGTCCCACAGTTTTCCAATGCGCCGCCACAAATCAGCAGCGCCACAGTCACGCCGAGCGCTCTTACAGTGGGTGAATCTGCGAGCGTCGACGTGGTGGCTTCTGACCCAGAAAACGACAACCTAGCCGTGACCGTAGCAGTGAGAAGACCAGACAACACTTGGAATAATGTGACAGCTTCGATTATTGGCGGCCATTGGCTAGCAGAACCCATCCTTGACACGGTGGGTTCGCACAAAGTCTACGCTGTAGTATCGGATGGCTTCGGAGCAACAATTTCGATGCCTATTGGAACGGTTGAAGCATCAATTCCGATCAACGACCCTCCCAAGATCACCTCCGTTTCAATCTCGCCGCAAAAGGTCATTCAAAACCAGACAGTGTTCATAACAGTGATCGGCGAAGACACCGAAGATTCGAACCCAGAAGCGACAAACATTACCATAACCGCACCCGATGGCACAGCTTACAACTACTCGTCAGCCAACACGGGATTCACAAACCTCATCTTCAACACGACAGGCATGCCAGCAGGAATCTACAGTATACACGTTGCCATGCAAGACAGTCAAGGCGCAAAGACAAGCACAGAAGTGGGTTCGTTTGAAGTGGAGAAAGCGCCAGAACCTATCGCCGCAGAATTTCCGGTAGAGGTGGCAGGACTAGGGGTTGGAATATTGACCCTCGTCATGCTCATAGTGATCGTGCTGTTATTGCTAAGACGGTTCAAGGCATCTGCACCTATTTCCTCCACGCCAGCAGCTTAGAAGTCAAACAATCTTTTCCTTCCTTTTGTTTCGGCTATTTCTTCTCCGCATTGACATGCGCCAATGATACCGCCCAGAATAGTCTAGTTTCCAAAAACAAGGCAGAATTGGGTTTGGTGGGCTGTTTCGGTCAGAGCCCATGCTTGAGCCTTGGGACAAATGGAGACATCTTCACATCCCCATTTTTCCTGAATCGTCTCTGCGAAGCGCAACTAACACTGGACGACGACTGAGCTTTCCTCAACCAGAATTTCTGCCGATGATTCTTTCAGTTCCTTGATGCGATTCTCAACAGCTTCGCAAATGTTCATTCTAACGTCTTCGCTTTTTGAAGAAGCAACCATTCCTAGCCTTTTGGCAAGTTTGGAGTCGCCAAGACTCTTCTCGACCCAGTTCTGAAAGTCTCTTCTGTGAAGATGGAACATTAAGCTTTCCGGCTTGACGGATTTCACATTTTCAAGAAAGCCAGAAAGATCCCTGGCGCTTTGGCCCGTTGGCTTTCCTACAGCTTCGTAGAAATAGAAGGCTTCTCTGTCTCCTAGCGTTCTTAGCATTTTCATAGCTTTCATATCGACTTCTAGATTCTGTTTTTTTCCTCTTCCAGCTTTCGTTTTCCTGGGAGTCATGGTTTTTTTCATCGAATTCACCGTTGAGAGGAGTAACCTGCATCTTGAGACTTAATAAACGTTCCTTGCAAAGTGTAGAACTCAAAAACATCACCTGCCGCCTACATGAGATTGGCTGTATCGCATTCGCTCTCATCACAATAGACTGCACTTGGAAACGCTACTATTGACTTCCAAAAGCTTAACGTTGTCCAAGTGGCGGAACTTAGCTAGTTACGACAAAAGCCATAATGCGTACTTCAGAGTGCTCTCAGCGAGCCCCGAGCCTCTAAGCTTAATTAGTGTGTTGGCGATTTTACCTTCAACAGCACGTCGTAAACTGGTGCTGTGGGGTCGTCGTCTAGCTTCCGGCTCAAGCTCTGCGTTGGCTATACTGGGCGTGGGTTGGCTAGATTGGTTCAGGATACCAGCCTGGGGCGTTGGCGATCCTGGGTTCAAATCCCAGCGACCCCACCAAAGCCTTTTTTCGCGAAATAAAGCTAATTGAGTCGAGCATTTGTAGAAATAGTGCTGAAGCAATCAGTTTTTGTCCCTCGATTGCAGATAATGAGGCTGCCTGTCCCCATACCCAAACAGGTTCGGGTCCAAACTGCACCAAGCTCTCAGAATATAGGCAATGGTTCAAATCTTCTGGGGTTTTCAGTGCAGTGGAGAATGGGGTTTGAATTCGTAGCCCAATGGTGATGCCTCCACTGTCTCCTGCAACACTCTCTTTCTTCCTTGAACTGCCAAGACCCAATGACTTTCCACAAATAGCGCACTCGCAGTTGGGAAGCAATTGGAGAAATATGCGCAACTTTTTGCCGCTTGGCATAGGAAGTCACTAGGGCTGCAAAAATCGTCCTGATACCGCTGGAAACATTTATAGTGATCGTGAGTCATGTTGTGGAGTGTGACAAATGATGTTGCACGATCCTCTGGTGTTTTACTCCCAACCTGGCATAATGACTGACTCTGGGAAACACGCCTCGGTATTGGCAGGCCTCCCCGACGATCTTGCCTCGATTTGTTTGGCAGTTCAAAACAATCTGGTTCACGTTTTCTGGGCCGAGCGAATGGGACTGACTCTGACGGAGGATCAGAAGCGTAGTTTGCAGATTCGCCCAGTTGCCGAGAAACTTGCTCTCATAGCCGAAACAAGTGATCAACCTCTCAGCGTGCCCAGACCTCTTGGTCAGCGTCAAGTTGGGAATTGCCGTGACTTTTCCGTCCTTCTTTGTTCGATATTGCGCTATAAGGGTATACCAGCGAGGGCTCGCTGTGGGTTCAGCGTATACTTCGAGCCTGGTCAGTATGTAGATCATTGGGTTTGCGAGTACTGGAACGCTGGAACGAGACGTTGGGCGATGGTTGACTCACAGCTCGACTCGTTCGAAAGAGGAGCCCTCGACATCAAGTTCGACCCACTGGAGGTTCCACCTGAAGAGTTCATCACCGCTGGCAGGGCTTGGAAAAAGTGTCGCTCTGGAAAAGCTGACCCCGACAAGTTTGGAATTTTTGACATGCACGGGATCAGGTTCATCTGGGGTGACGTTGTGCGGGATTTCCTGGCCCTAAATAAAATCGAGATCTTGCCTTGGGACGGGGGCTGGGGCTTTCTCAACCAAAAATTATCGGATCCGCTTCCCGACGAAGAAACTCTAATGCTATATGATAAGATAGCTGCGATGACTCTCGCGATTAACGAAAAATTCCCTGAAATCCGAGCCTACTACAAGAGCGAACCTAGTTTCCATATACCCTCCGGATGGGGCTTACAGGAAGAATAGCGCGCGACAGGTTGAGGGTTCAAACGTGGGTCTGGCCTGAGCGATCCCGTTATGAGCTCACTCTTGAAGTGGGCGGGACCACAAGCTTAATAGAGTCTTCCCGGCGGCAACTGCAATCATGATGTATCACGTGAAAAGAAAGGATAAGGAAATAACTGACGTCGCCACGCTCAAGAGGATCTTGAGGTCCGCCAAGCACGTGACCATTGCTCTTTGCATGAATAATCAACCCTACCTTGCCACCCTCAGCCACGGCTACGATGAAAATCGAAGCTGCATCTACTTCCACTGTGCCAAGGAAGGCAAGAAACTCGACTACATCAAATCGAACAACATCGTCTGGGGCCAAGCCATGCTTGACTATGGCTATTCCGAAGGCGAATGCAACCACCTTTTTGCTACGGTCCAGTTCCGAGGTAAAGCAACTCTCCTCAACAAACTCGAAGAGAAACGCCAAGCCGCAGAATGTATGATCAGGCAAATTGACGGGAATCCAGAAGCCCTCACATCGAAGATCAAACCGGAAAGGCTCGAGAATACTGTCTTTGGCAGGATTGACATAGAGTATATGAGTGGCAAGAAATCGACAGAAGCAACAATCTCTTGATTCCCATTGTTGTCGCGCCTTCTGAAGCCAACTCTTTTTCAGTGGTTGGCAGTGGCATTCCTGCAGACCGATTCGCAACGACAGGATCCTAGGCATTTGAAACGTTTTCAGGAGGAAGCTTAAGGCGCGGTTTTGAAGGGCCACTTTTCTAATATGCTTTGCGCAGATTTGGAAAAAATGCTTAGTCGAGTTTGATGCCTGTATTTTGATTTGAAGCTAAAGCTTTTAACTTCGCAATCTCAAACTAACCGTGAGCTAGCGGCGGAGGTGAAAGCGAATGGAAATCAAGACGCCCAAGGAATTTTTTGACAACGTCTTGCCAACCAAGTTTGACGGAAGCAAGGCAGCCGGTTTCGAAGCTATCATACAGATGAACATAACAGGACCCAGTGGCGGTGACTGGATCGTGACGATAAAAGACCAGAAGGCAGACATTAAGCAAGGCATCCATCCATCTCCCTCTATATCAATCAAGATCGCGGACACCGACTATGTAGACTTGGTTAATGGTAGGCTGAGCGGCGAAAGAGCCTTCATGACTGGAAAGCTCAAGTTCAAGGGAAGCATGGCAATAGGCATGAAGCTGAGAGACATAGGATTCATATAAAAAACATCAAGCAGAATCCCGAGCACGTCTTCACCATTTCGAGGCTGCCACGCTCTCAGAGTGTACTTTATGAGAACCATAGCGAGGAAAAATGCCTTGACAGGCGGTTTTACTGGAAGAATCCTGAAAGTTGATCTGTCCCATAACAAAATCCATCAAGAAGCTCTAGATGAGAGTTTCTACCAAACTTGGCTCGGCGGTTATGGCATGGGCGCAAGAATACTCTACGATAGCATGAGACCCAAAACTGAACCGCTAGGTCCTGAAAACATCGTTGGATTCACAACAGGCATCTTAACAGGCACCTTCTCGCCACTGGGCAGCAGCTTCACCGCTGTAGGCAAGTCGCCTTTGACAGGCACTTGGGGCGATTCGCGAGCCGGAGGCTATTTCGGAGCAGAATTGAAGTGTGCCAGCTTTGATGCGATCTTCTTCTACGGCAGGTCCAGCAAGCCCGCCTATCTGTGGGTGAACGATGGGAAAGCGGAGATAGAGGATGCCTCAGGCATCTGGGGCAAAGATGTGGTTGAGACTGAGAGCATCCTGAAAGAGCAACATGACGACAATCGAATCCAAGTAGCCTCCATAGGACCAGCAGGCGAAAGACTCTCTCTAATATCGTGCATAGTCACGGACAAAGGTCGCGTTGCTGGGCGTTCAGGTTTAGGCGCGGTAATGGGTTCAAAGAACCTGAAAGCAGTGGCTGTCAGAGGTACAGGGAGGATTCCTATCGCCAGCCAAGACAAGCTGATGGAATTGAGAAAACGTTTCATAGACTTGGCAAAAGAAGAGCGAGAATTCTACTGGGAATACTTTGCGAAGTACGGAACCAGCGGCGCAACAGCCATGCTCTCAACAAGCGGAGACTCACCCTGCAAGAACTGGACGGGAACGGGCAGCGTAGACTTTCCAGACGCCCAGAAAGTCAGCGACGACAACGTCATAAAATACATGACTAGGAAATATGGCTGTCACGGCTGTCCGATGCCCTGCGGCGGCTACGTGAAAGTTGAGAGCGGGCCCTATGCGTGTGAAGCCATGAAACCACAATATGAAACCCTAGCGGCGTTCGGTGCCCTACTTCTCAATGATAACGTTGAAGCCATTATACTCATCAATGAAATCTGCAACAAGTACGGGTTAGACACCATTTCCACAGGTTCAGCTGTTGCTTTTGCGATAGAGTGTTATCTGAATGGCGTGATCACGAAGGAAAACACAGAAGGAGTTGAGTTGGCTTGGGGAGATGCCGATTCCATCTTGAAGTTGACGCGGATGATTGCAAAGCGAGAAGGCTTTGGAGCAGTCCTTGCCGATGGTGTAAGAGTGGCCGCCAGCAAGATCGGTAAGGGTTCTGAGAAATTCGCAGTCCACGTTGCTGGACAGGAATTGCCGATGCATGACCCAAAACTTACGCCCACGTTTGGAAGCGCCTATACGCTTGACGCCACGCCTGGGAGGCACACGCAGGGCTTCGGAATGTATCTGGACACGCTTTCTGGGGCAAAAATGCCTTCCTTCCCAGAAGCCAAGTATGATCCAACAGGAAAGGGAGCGGGTATAGCGAACATGGCTTACTTCAATCACGTTGTCAACTCATTAGGAGTGTGCCAGTTTCCATCTAACTTGTGCGCAATTCAGGGAATCCCTTCACTTGCTGACTTTGTGAATGCCGCGACCGGCTGGAACACGATCATAGAGGAGCTTCTGACTTGTGGTGAAAGGGTTGCCTGTATGCGCCAAGCCTTCAACGTTCGCGAAGGTTTCAAACCGGCTGATTTCAGATTACCAGACAGATCCATCGGTAAGCCTCCTCCAACTGAAGGACCCTTGAAGGGACTGACTGTTGAGATTGACAACTGGGTCAAGGAATACTACAGGTATGCTGATTGGGATTATGAAACAGGTAAGCCGAGTGAGAAAAAATTGGTTCAACTTGGTCTTGCGGATGTTGCCACCGATCTCCATAAGAAATGAACAGATACACCGCTTAGGATAGCTAAGTTTCAAATCCAACATTTTTGAGTGTTTTCTGTATATGCGAATCATGCCACTTGGTTTTGAGGTTGGTTATCGTTTGATACGAAAGCGTTGGTTCTTCGCGTTACCGTTATAAGCCTGAAGATTGTCCTTTCAGTGGTGTTTGACTATTGAAATAGCAATATTCGGCGATCTTTTCATGCCTTCTTCGCTGATCAAACAATGCTTGATCGCACAGACGGGCCAGCTTGGAGAATTGCGGATTCATGAATACGAAGTTTCAGTTGAAAAGCAGGATGACATAGAAGGCATAAGCGAATACTGGGGTGACCCAAAAAAAATCATCGCAAGCATCAGCGACGCCGACATATTGATAGTCCACGCAGCGCCCGTAAACGCTCAAGTAATAGATGCTGCACAGGATCTCAAGCTGATAGGTTGTTGTAGGAGTGGTGCTGCCAACATCGACGTTTCCTACGCCACGAAGAAGGGAATACCTGTTCTTTTCACGCCAGGCAGAAACGCCCACGGAGTGGCTGACTTAACGATCGGCCTCATTATATGTGAAGCTCGGGGAATCGCTAGGGCCGACGCTCAGATGAAGTCAGGCGTGTATTGCGTCCCCGAAGTCGGAGTTGAGCTTTGGGGAAAAACCCTTGGCATCATAGGATTGGGAAGCGTGGGGTCAGCGGTTGCACATCGAGCTGAAAACGGTTTCAATATGGAAGTTCTGGCTCACGACCCATATATTCCAAAAGAAAGGGCAGAAGAACTTGGCGTGAGGCTCGTCGACCTGGAAACGCTGTTGCGAGAGTCCGATTTCGTCACCGTTCATTCCAGAGCGTCACCTGACGCAAAACCCCAGATAACCGCAGAACACCTTGCTATGATGAAGCCTACCGCGTATTTCATAAATACTTCAAGAGGCAACAATGTTGATGAGCAAGCTTTGATCGAAGCACTCGTGAATGGCAGGATTGCGGGTGCCGCGCTTGACGTATATACTGAAGAGCCTATTAACCCGGACAATCCTCTACTCAAACTCGACAACGTGACTTTGACACCTCACATCGGCGGAATAACACGTGAAGTTCCTTTGAGGACAGCAGAGATCATGGTCGAAGATGTTGCCAGATTCATCAGAGGCGAAAAGCCCAGAAATGTTCTAAACGTTGAAGTGCTTAAGCATTAGGCGTGAAGTGCATGAGCGGTGAAGCAGTGCGAGATCTTCGCGAACGGCTTTGCAGGGTTGGCAAACAGCTCTACGATCACGGCTTGGTTACTGGAACCATTGGCAACATTAGCGCCAGAGTCCCAAGCACCGAAACTGCTTTGATCAAGCCGAGTGGCGTGTGCATGGGGTTCTTGAAACCTGAAGACTTTATCCTCATTGACATGCAGGGAAAGCAGCTTGAAGGCAAGCAGACCATGTCAGTGGAAACGCCAATGCATACGGCAATCTACAGAATCCGCAACGACGTGTACGGCGTGGTGCATTCGCACGCTCCGACAGCCACGGCTTTTGGCATCGCAGGAATCGAGATCGTTCCAATAACGATCGAGACACTCATGTTCATGCCAAACGGAGTGCCCATCGTGCCTTTCGAAATGCCTGGCAGTAAGGAACTTGCGGAGGCGGTTCAAGACAAGATCAAGGAATATGACGCAGTAGTCTTGGAAAACCACGGCATATTAACTGTAGGCTCCACGATTGAAGACGCTTGCAACCTAAGTGTGACTGTCGAAGAAACGGCGCGACTTCAGTTCATGGCCACACTGCTGGCTGGCAAAGACGCCATAACTATGGAGACCGTGAGAAAGAAATACAGAACATAGACCGTGTTCCTCGTCAGCCGCTTTTGAGAAAGGCATTCGTAAGATCGATGGCGTCTTCAGCTTCCACCATTTCGTTGAACTTGCGATATATGCGAAGCCAGCGATCATATAGTCCGTTGTAGATTTCATGGTTTTGAGGGTTTGGCTCGATCCGGGTTTCTAATCGTACTGCCTTTTCCGTCGCTTCCTCAACATTCTTGTATATTCCTGAACCTATGCCTGCACAGATAGCCGCACCTAGGGCTGTTGCTTCCTTCACTCTTGGCATGAGAAGCGGGATTCCAAGCACTTCTGACTGGATCTTTGCCCAAGCCATGCTTTTGCTGGCGCCGCCGCAGAAGCGCAGTTCCCCGATCTTGATCTTAGCGATTTCCTCGATCTGTTCGCAGTTGCCACGGACTGCGTAGCATGTGTTTTCGATGATGGCTCTTGCAAACTCGCTCTTTCCCGTCTTTTTTGACGTTGGCGCTATTCCGAATAATCCGCCTATTGGCACGGTGCTGTTTCGAGTGTTGAATATCTGCGGACCCATTGAGGCGAAGAGCTTGTTCGCGCCTATGGTTGCTTTTTCCACTTCGCGGTTCATGACATCGTAAATGTCGATACCTGTCATCTTTGCCAGTGTAGCTTCAGCGTCCATGAACTCGTCTCTGAACCAGCGGAAAATCCAACCTGTTAGACCAGCGTTGCTTTCAAGAACCCACTTACCCGGAACAGCGTGACAACACGTCCACGTTCTCGACTTTCCATCGAAGATAGGCTTAGAAAGCACCATCTGTATGGGTGTGGTTGTTCCAGCTACAGCCGCTGTTTCTCCTTCATTGATCGCGCCTGTTCCTATGAGTCCACATTGCGTGTCTGGACCTCCAACGACAACAGGTGTTCCCGCCTTCAGCCCTGTCTCGGTCGCGGCTTTCTGAGTGACCTCGCCAAGGACGTGACTGTTCTTCAGTATTTTGGGGAAGATGTGTTCAGGATAGCCCAATGCGCCTATTATTTCCGTGTTCCATTCGAGTTTGGTTATGTCGAAAAGGCAGGTTTCGCATGCTCCGGCAGGTTCGGATGCTTTTTCGTTGCTGAGCTTGAAGAGTGCCCAGTCGTTCAGGCTCAGGATAGTTTCGATTTTCTGGAAAGTGTCTGGCTTGAGCTTTTTAAGGTATGAAAGCCATGAAGGAGCCATAAAACCCTGCATAGGCCAATGCCCTGAGCTCAGATAGATCCTTTGGCCGTACTCGGACGCGATTTGCCCTCCTATCAGCATGAGCTCAATGTCTGGGGGAAAGGAAAGCTCTTCACCGTTTTTGTCCAGAAAGACAACTTGCTCCCGCAGGCTTGTGGAAGCTATTCCTGCAATCTCGTCATTTGAAATTTTCGCCTTCTTGACGGCTTCTTTGGTTACTGTAGAGAGTGCTTGCCAAGCGACTTGTGCATCCCAATTCGTGCTCAGCCAAGCGCGGGTCCATTCCTGTTCAGCGCTCGAGATTTCACTTCCGTTCACGTCGAAAATGTGGCACCTTCCGACGCTTGACCCAATGTCCAGCGTTGCCAGATAAGGTCCTCTACTCAAAAGTGTATTCTCCCATTCGTCGTGAACGAATCTTTTTCTTAAGGATTTAAAGCTTTGTTCCAACGCTTGTTCTGATAAAGGAACCAGAAACCAAGCAAGAATGATTCGCTATTTTGTTTTTGGCTTTCTTCTCGAACGGGGTTTCGCTCCGGTCTCACCAACAATATTGAAGCCGCGCTTCCTGAACTGTTCAAGCAACTCCTTCGGATCAGGATACCACTGTCCCAGCTTCCTGCAAATATGCTCCGTCCAACTGTAATCGTCAAAAGTGAACGTCTCCTTGCGACCTCCTTCCAGCGGTATCTTGAAGTTTGCCTTCCGATAGTAATCTTGTGCAAGATAGCCTCCATCCATTTGCTTCATAGCCCTTGATATCTTGGCTTCACCTAGCTCCGGATACTTGTCCTCAAACAACGTGAACTCCAGTGGGTATCGAGGTCTGGGCGGTGGGTCCTCATCCGGATAGCCCATCGTCAACTGAACAAGCGGAAACACCCGTTCGGGCAGTCTATATTCCTCTGCTATCTTGTCAGCTCGGTACGTCGCTGAGCCTAAGAAGCAACTTCCAAGTCCTAAACTTCTTCCTGCGACCACCATGTTCTCTGCCATCAAAGCCGCATCCTGAATCCCGAGAACCAGCAGCGAAAGATCATTGACAATCAGCTTCCAGTTCCTCCTAGCCATGATAAGCTCAAACTTGTGCGAATCCACACAAATCGTGAAAAGCAACGGCGCCTTCCAAGGGTTCCGCTTCCTGTTCCGCGACAACAACACACTGTAACACTGATAGGCAAAAGGCGCCTGCTGACCCGCAAGAACAACCGTCTCAACAACCTCGTCAGAAGGCACCTCGTCGGTATATTTCCGGATCGACTTGTGCTCAAGCATCGTCTTCACAACAGGATTGCTCTTCACAACAACCTCTCCTTACCAGCATTGATCGGCAAATACTATGATTCTTTCGATATATGATTTTCGTGAACAACATAGACAAAGCCAGAGACACGTACGCGATTTCGAAGACATCATGCCGCTCTGCAAAAACAAGCCAGTCACCATCCAAGCGGGTGCGGCAGAGAAACTATGGGTAAAGGTTATCTGTCGTTGCCATCAACATCTTGACAAGCATGTGTCCGAGCTGGTGTCATGGAGAAGTTTGACATCCTAGTTATAGGTTCGGGTTCAGGGACGAATGTGGCTGCCGCCGCAGTTGCCAACGGCTTCAAAACGGCTGTGGTTGAGTTTGGCCCGATGGGCGGAACCTGTTTGAACCGTGGTTGTATTCCGTCAAAAATGCTGATCTATCCTGCAGATGTTATAGCCATCGCTGAAGAGGCGCAGAAGATTGGTGTGAATGCAAAGATTATGTCAATTGACTTTCTGAAGATTATGCAGAGGATGCAGCAATTTGTGAGTGAAGACAGTGAGCACCAAGCTAGAGCAGTTGAGGCTGATCCATGCCTAAGATGGTTTAAGGACGTAGGCGAATTCGTCTCAGACTACACTTTGAAAGTCGGCGACAGCATCATACGCGGCGAGCGCATATTCATCGTCTCAGGCGCAAGACCCGACCTCCCACCCGTCAAAGGACTAGAAAACATGAACTACTTGACAAGCGATACCTTGCTTAAACTGAAAACACAGCCCAAAAGCATGATAATCATCGGCGGCGGCTACATCGCCATGGAATACGGCCACTTCTTCTCCAGCATAGGCACCGAAGTCACCATCATCCAAAGAAGCCCAAGGCTTCTGCCAGACGAAGAGCCAGAAATCTCCGAACTCCTTAAGGAAGAAATGTCGAAAAGAATCAACATCTACACCGACCACGAAGCTGTCGAGGCTAAGCAGAAGAACGGCCTCAAAGCTGTTGTCGCCAGAAAACGAGAAAACGGGCAAATGCGCGAATTCTCTGCTGAAGCTCTGCTTGTGGCTGCTGGCCGCGTTCCCAACTCTGACTTGCTGAAACCGGAGAAAACTGGTGTAGAACTGGACGAGAGAGGCTACGTCAAAGTGAACGAGTTCCTAGAAACCAGCAAGAAGAACATCTGGGCCTTCGGCGACGCCATAGGCAGACAAATGTTCAAACACGTAGCCAACTATGAAGCAGAAATCGCCTGGCACAACAGCCGCCACGACCACAAGGCGAAAGTAGACTATTCCGCCGCGCCTCACGCTGTCTTCACTCATCCACAAGTCGCCTCAGTAGGCCTGAAAGAAGCAGAGGCAAAACAGCAGAGTAAGAAGATTCTGATCGGCGTGTCCTTCTACAAGGACACTGCGTTGGGAGCGGCGATGGGTGAGCCGAAAGGCTTCGTGAAAGTGATCGTGGAACACGACACGTACAAGCTCTTGGGAGCGCACATAATCGGTCCGCACGCTTCGATATTGATTCAGGAAATCATCAATGCCATGAATACTGATGACAGGACGTTCATGTCGATCGGGCGCGCCATGCACATTCACCCAGCCCTGTCAGAGGTCGTTCAGAAAGCTTTCTTCAACCTCAAAGAAGCCTAGGTGTTAAGGCTAAACCGTTATATTAAGCTTCAGTTATACGAATTTCAAGCAAATGGCTTGTGAGAAGTATGGATGTTGTGAAGGTTGCGGGCAAGAACAGCAAACACAAGATTCTGATATATGCGCTCAGCACGTGTGCATGGTGCAAGATGGCCAAGCAGTTCTTCAAAGACAACAACATGGAATTCGAATACGTAGACGTTGACTTAGCCAACGAAAAAGATCATGAGAAGATCAGAAAGGACATTGAAAGCCGAGGAGCACACCCAAGCTTCCCAACCATAATAGTGGATGACAAAACCGTCATTACTGGCTTCCGCAAGGACAAGATCAAAGAGGTTCTTGGGATTTGATAACGCTGGAGAGGGTTCGGCAAAGAGCCGAAAGCGACGCAAAAACCTATGGCTACTTCCTGAGCCCAGACCCGGCTTTTCTCAACGACCTCTTAGAAGGCCTGAAAAAGAACGAGGAACGCTACGGCTACCCGGCATGTCCCTGCAGAGTCGCCACTGGAAAGCTTGAGCTGGACCGAGACATAATCTGCCCATGCGACTACCGAGACCCAGACGTTGCAGAGTTCGGAGCCTGCTACTGTGCGCTCTACGTAAGAAAGGATGTCGTCGAAGGCAAAACTCAGCTAGAACCAATCCCTGAACGACGACCAAAAGAAAAGCAGGAAAGAGCTTACGCGGTGGCTCCCGAAAGACCAAACGAGAAGCCATCAGAGACCAAGACGACCATTCCTCAGGAACCCGCACAAGTAAAGAAGAGGCTATGGTACTGCAAACAGTGTGGCTACGTCGTGTTCCGCGAAGACCCCCCCTACATATGCCCAATCTGCAAGGCAAAGAGGGAATTGTTTGCCGAGATAGATATCCGCACAAACGCAAGCGGATAGTGTCTCAGCCTATTTCGCAACTTTTATTTCGATTTTTTCCCAGTCCTTCTTTATGTCTCTCAGAGAAGTCACCGCACCCACCACGGTGCCGCTCAGAATCTTCCTAACAAACTCGTTCAGATCAATCTTCTTGCCATCAACGAGAAGCTCAATGTCCATCACAGTCACCAAGACTACTCTGGACTCTTGAGAGTAAAAGGTTTCTGTAAACCTTTTTTAGAGAAAACATGGCAAACAGGAAAGTATGGTCCCTGAGGCACAGAAGAGATCGTCTGGTGAAAGCGCAGTCAGCAGGATCAAAGTGTTGAAAATAGTCGAGCTTCTGGAGAAAGAGTTCCCAGACGCAAAAATCGCCCTGAACCATGCCAATCCGCTGGAGCTTCTGGTGGCTACGATTCTTTCAGCGCAGTGCACTGACCAAAGAGTTAACGTAGTCACCAAAACACTGTTCAGAAAATATCGAACCGTTGAGGACTACGCGGAGGCGGATTTGAAGGAACTTGAAGAGGTAATACGCTCAACTGGCTTCTACCACAACAAGGCTAAGAACATCAAGAGATGCTGTCGGCTTCTTGTGGAGAAGCATCATTCGCAGGTTCCCAGGACGATGGAGGAATTGCTTGAGCTGCCGGGCGTTGCTCGGAAGACTGCCAACATTGTCCTACAGAACGCTTATGGCATCGTTGAGGGGATTGCGGTAGATACCCATGTCCGAAGGGCCTCCGGAAGACTGGGACTTACCGAGAACGACAACCCAGATAGGATTGAGCAAGACCTGATGAAGCTCGTTCCCAAAGACAAGTGGGCAAGAATCACTGACTTGCTCATTTTCTTGGGCAGATACGTGTGTGAAGCGAAGAAGCCGAAATGTGAAGTATGCTCGCTAAACAAGCTTTGCCCTTCGGCCTTCACTTTCAACCAAATCCGAAAAAGGAATCAACCGTAGAAATCGATTTAAACTTCTGAAAGACAATACATCTCATGGACAAGACAGTAACGATTTTGGGTTTTGCAGGTAGCCTCAGAAAAGGCTCCTACAACAAGGCATTACTCAATGCGGCGTTGGAACTCCTGCCCAAGAATGCAGAGCTAAGGATTTTTGACCTAGAAGGCATTGCCCCTTTCAATCAAGACCTAGAAGACAAGGCACCTCCTAAAGTGAAGGAGTTCAAGAGAAAGATCAAGGCGGCAGATGCCATCCTCATAGCGACCCCAGAATACAACTACTCGATTCTAGGAGTCTTGAAAAACGCCATTGATTGGGCTTCGAGACCCTACGGCGACAACGCCTTTGAAGGCAAACCTGTCGCAATCATGAGCGCCTCGGGAGGAATGCTCGGAGGTGCAAGAACTCAATATCATCTGCGCCAGAGCTTTGTCTTTCTTGACATGCATCCAATCAACAGACCGGAAGTCATCGTGACCTTTGCAGGCGAGAAGATAGATGGAAAGGGCAAGGTCAAGGACGAGAAGACAAGACAGAAGATCAAGGAGCTGCTTGAGAGTCTGGTGGCTTGGACTAGGAGATTGAGGCAGTAGCGGCTGGCTACGTAAAGGCTATTAGCCTGCGTGTCTCTACTCAACGCGCATTCGGTGAATAGCCAAGTTGTCATTTGAAATTCAGGAACTGCCTGACATTATCAAGGTAATCATTCTTTTGAACTTGGCAAAGGGAAGCAAGCTTGAAAAGAACCATCTCAAGAGCCACGTCGACAAGGTTTGTGCAGGTTACAGGTGCGTTGACACAAGCGACTTGGACAAGGCTTTGACGGAAATGGCCTCTGAAGGCCTGATTCAAACTCATGAGAGCACTGTCCAACTCACCGAGCAAGGAGCCAAACTCGGCAGAGACTGGCAAAGCCTGCTTTTGAAGAAAGAACCGATCCTTGAAATAGTCGCGGGGTTAGTTGATGGTTCAATCACGGGTCTTGTAGTCGTTCTCTCAGCGGTAATAGCAGGATTGACAGTTAGAGCCGCGACCTTTGCAGCATTCCTGACGCTCGCAGCTGTAGCGATAACCAACTTTTCCAGCTTCTTGCTGGGCGGAATAACCGAGGATCTGGCTGACATGATCACGCTGCAGAACTTGATGAACTACAGCTTGAGCGACATCGTAGATATGAAGGAAAGAGACAAGTCGCTAAGGCTCGTCAAGCAATTGTTCATGGTCCTGCACAAGGAGATAAGCCGGGCGAACATCTATGCGGCTGTGATCTGTGGCACGACCACTTTCATTGCCGGCATAATCCCAATAGCTGCATACCTGCTGATGCCGAAACCCCTCGACATCATCATATCACTAGGAATCGTCGTCACTGTCGTCGGCGTCTTCCTCGTCCGGTACCGCTCAAAAAGAACCAAGGTTCACTGGAAGATAACGCTACTCGAGACAGCCGTAATCGTGGCAATCGCAGCCATCGCCTCACTCATAGTCGGCGGCATTGCGTAGAAAAGCAGCTCGACGCTTCATCTGCTATTTGCGACCAGCAATGTGGCCAAAAAGGCGTTTGTGCTCCTGCATCATGCAATGATCCATGACCACGATCAAGCCCGCTTCTCGCGCCTCTTCACCAGCTTGTCCATTCACTATTCCTAACTGCATCCAAACCACAGAAGGGACACCATTGGTCTTTCGCAATCTGATAGCCTGATCGACTATTGGCGGAACATCCTCAGAAGGCCTGAAAATCTGAACGACTTCTACCGTTTTCTGAACCTCACTGGGCATGTCGAAAAGGCTCTTGTATGCTTTTTCGCCCAAGATTTCGTTCACGAAAGGGTTGATTGGTATTATTTTGAAACCATGCTTCTTCAAGTATTCAGCAACTCCATAACTGGCTTTCCCAAGATCCCTAGACAAGCCTACTACTGCAATGACTTGATATTCCGTGAGAACCCTCCTAATGGTTTCCTCGCTCAAGCACTCAGTCCCCCGGATGCGAAGCCAGAAGTTATCTGTCTGTTTTCGCTATTCAACGTAAGACGGCCTCAACTCGGTGCTTTGTATTATGCATGTTCGGTATCTTCCAAGCATGTCACTCAAGGCTTTTTCCAAATCCTCCTTAGACATCATCCCGATCACCTGCCTTGTCGGTCTTCCACCGCAGAAAAACATCAAAGTCGGTGTGCTCATAACGCCGTAATTGGTTGCCATCTCCTGATTCGTCGGACTTTCCAGAATGTTTAGTCGGACAAATCTGATCCTCCCTACATATTCCTCAGACACTTCGTTCACTATAGGCGTGAATCTGAAGCACCATGGACACTGGTTATGCCAAAAATAGACCGCCGTTAGAGTGTTGGATTTCGTAACCTCACGTTCCCAGTTGCCAGCATTGACCTCTGTCAAGCTTTCCATGATCCATCATCGATCAATTGGCGCAAAATGGGTATTAAGCGTTTCAGCGGAGCCTTCTTGCCTTTTCGTATGCGTAAGCTATGCTTTGGTTTGTAACAACGCCAACAGCCTTAGCTGGCGCTTCCTTTTCAACTACGGGCACAACGTCGATCTTTTCTCGAGTCATGATTTTGTAGGCTTCAAGGATCGGGTCGTCTAAAAACGTCGAGACCTGTTTGACGGGTAGCTGCTGAAGCAGCAGTGAGCTTCTTCGTTCTGGGTTGATTTTCACGATCTCGCTCCATGTCACAATCCCCTGCAGGTTGCCGTCTATCTCGATTAGAATGTCGTGGGATCTTGCCTTGAACATGATCTCTAAGGCATCTGCAAGCGTGGTTTGTGGTGAGGCAACAGCCGCTAGCGGCAGTATGACATCTTTGACTCTGACCCGTGCGAGAGTTGTCGAGACTATTGTTGATTCTGCCTCCTCGGTTGCCCCTATGTAAATGAATACTCCTATTATCACAAGCCAAATATTGTACCAGATGCCCAAGACGGAAATGACGACGCCGAGCAACTTGCCGATGAAAGCAGCATATTTTGTGGCATCAGTGAACTTCAGCCGTTCTGCAAGAAGAGCCCTGAAAACTCGTCCCCCGTCCATTGGAAAGGCCGGAATCAGGTTGAAAGCGCCCAGCAGCACGTTCACTTGAGCGAGGTTCAAGAGAAAATTCCGGGTCGTGATAATCACAGGAATCGGCGCAGCTTCTACAGTTATGACTTGACCAGCACCGAAGAGCGCCAATCCTATCAGAAAACTTGCGAGAGGACCTGCAACCGCCATTCGCCACTCCACGCTAGGCTTTTCTGGAATCTCTTCAATCTCCGAAACGCCGCCAATCGGATACAGCACAATCTTGCGCACTCTTATGTTGTAGTGCCTAGCCACAAGCGAATGCGACAGTTCATGAACTGCCACAAATACGAAAAGCAGCAAGATGAAAGCAAAAGAATCCAGTTGCGGGTATGACAAGAAAAACTCCAAGACCATAAGCAGCACGAAGGTTATGTGAAGCTCAATGGGAATACCCCACAAAGAACCTATCTTGAATGAATACTTCATGAAAGAGACTAAAAGCAGCAACCGTCTTTTAGACCTTCGCCTAAAGGCTCAGCCAAGACCTCTGTCTGTCCTCCGGCGCCTTTTAGTAATTCGTTGGATGAAATACGCCAAGATGATCACGAAAGCTACTGCCGTGAGCAGTACTGAAATGATGACCATGGTGAAGTCGTCGGTTTCCAGAATAATCGCTGCAGAAACAGCTGCAAGGAAAACGCCGAAGTACAGGCTTGCGTTGCTTCTTGCGAAGTGTGAGAATTCCGTGCGGATCGCGTTGGAGTATCTTATCAGAAGGATCGTGACAGAAACGACTGCCAAGAACGTAATTATCACAGTGTAAGTAAGCATGGTCCAATAATCGCCCAGAGTCAGAAGAAGCCCAGCCTCGTCTCCAATAATGCCGCCGCCTGCACCGAAAAGAATCGCTGCCAGCCGGTCAATTCGTTCTTCATTGTAACTTATGCCCAGCCATCCGCCTATGGCAAGCATTATCAGACCGTACCAGAAATGATGAATATGAATACCGCCCGTTATTATGACGGTTTTAGGACTGAGGGTTGTGAATGTTCTTGCGATTGTGAAAGAACCTATGAAAGACACGAGTGCCAATACTGAAAGACTAGGTTTTCTGCCAGCTTTTTCTGCTGAAGATATGATACTTCACGCCTGGAAAGCTTCTTTGCTAATTCAGAATCTTCGCAACCTTATTTATCGTTTGTTGTCATGATCCAACCAAGCTTCTACTATCATCTTCTTTGAATGACGCATGGGCGATCTTATGGCATCTTGCTTAGGGCAACTTCGAAGGTCTGTTCATGTCCTCGTCGGTAGACCACCAGTCTCGCCTTGCCCCCGATCTTCCTGAGATGCATCTCCCTAAGCAGGTCTTCAATATGATAGACCGGCGCACTATCCAATCTCAGGATGATGTCGCCAGCGACTATTCCTGAACGATCTGCTGGGCTATCTTCAACGACCTTCGACACAAGAACCCCACGATCAACTGGCAGGTTATAGTAGCGGGCTATTCCGTCGGTCAAGCTTAAGCCAATTAATCCAAGCCAAGGTCTTTCAGAAACGCCAGTCGTGATCATTTCACCTGTGCACGCCTTAGCCGAGTTTACCGGAATCGCAAACCCTATTCCCTGAGCGAACGGGATTATCGCCGTATTTATGGCAACCACTTCTCCTTCAAGGTTCACGAGTGGGCCGCCACTGTTTCCCGGATTTATAGCTGCATCTGTCTGCACAAGATTCTCCAGCAAACCTCTTTGAGCTTCTATTGTTCTGTTCACGGCGCTTACGACCCCAGACGTTACAGTCGGACCGCCTGCTAAGCCGAAAGGATTCCCAATTGCATAGACTCTTTGTCCGACTCTCAGCTTGTCTGAGTCGCCCAGTTCCGCCGCAGGTAATCCTTCCTTCCTGACTTTCACGACAGCAGTGTCATGCACTGAACATGAGCCTACGAGCTTTCCTTCCAGCACTTCACCGTTCCACAAGGTGACGGTTATTTTGTCTGCTCCACCGACCACATGGTTGTTAGTCAATATGTAGCCTTTCGGGTCAGTTATGGTTCCTGAGCCCATTCCTTCCACGGGCACTGCTTGATAGAACATGTGATGAACGTGTCTGACTATGCTTATGTTGACTACGCTTTTGCTAACTTCTCAAGAATATCCAGAACGTTCTTCTCGTCAAACGATGACAGTTTTTTTCACCTTTCATTTTCGTGGGGCAGATTGGTCAAGCAGATGGCGCATCCCTCTATCCTGAGCTTCTGGTCAGTCTTTTGACAGAATGGACACATCAGACCTTTCTTGCGCACGACTACGCAAACTTGGCAAAAAAGCCTGAGGAAATCCATTCTTTGATAAGCTCCATTGGTCACCAAAGCGATCATGCCGTTTATCGGAGCCTGAATTTCCTCAATGTTGTCTATTCTTATCACGTAGCCCCTGACCTTCTTGGTGTATTTGCTTACGGCGGACTGGGATATTCCCAGCAGTTCAGCTACTTGGTTCTGTTTCAGGCCATGCTTTTCTACTAGCTCATTTGCCATTAACGCCTTTATAGCGGGTATGACCGATTTTACGGCGACCTCGCACGGAATTATCAAATGCTTTCTCCGTTTTGTATACTCTGGTAGAAAAGTATATAAACATGACGTATGTCATACTTTTATGACGTATGTCAAGAGAGGAGAACGCCACATGTTCTCATGTACATTCTCCTCTCTCCTTTCTCCTCCAAACTCACCACAAATGCCAAGCTCACCGGAACAGTCAACGTGAGAACTACAGCACGAATCTGATGAATCTCAGTGCATTGAAGAAGCTTTGAGCTATTCGCGAGGATCTTCGAATCTTCCAACAGCGATTCTCTTGGAGTTCGAAACCTGGTGATGCGGTCCGGGGGAAATCTGCAATGTCAACACGCCTCCATAGCGTTTGCAGTTTTTGAAACAGGAATGTTGAGATTCTGAGAGAAACTTAACAAGCCTTAACCATTTATCTATGAAGACTGCTTACAGGTTCTAACACGTGAGCGTGGCAAATCGATGATGATGAGCATAGTCTCTCTGAGATGTTGTGCTGGATGCGTTTCATCATTCTTGAACGCCGGGAATGCTCTCTTGGAGATCCTATCCGGAAGATAAGCCTTCCACAGCACTCTTCGCACTTTCCGACTGATCTTGCTGTCTGTGTAGTGAATGGTGCGACCTCTGCGGGGTGATTGTCTGCTCTAGACGGTGGGAATACCGCTTATAGAAGAACCGTTTCAGGATTTCCACCATCATCAAGTATACCCCAACGAAAATAGCCAAGAACACATAGAAGAAGGGCGATGGCTCTTCGAACCCAAGCCAACTACCTACGGGCGTCAGCGGTAACAATATGGCCAAAGCGATAACGATCAGGCTACTGATGAGCAGAGGTTTGCTCGGTCTGCTTTTAAAGAATGGAAATCTTCGTGTTCTAATGGCGAATATTACCAGGGTTTGCGTGCACAGAGATTCTATGAACCATGCTGTCTGAAACACCGGAGCATTATTCCATGCATCAAAAACGTTAAGCATAACATAAAAGGTTAGGAAGTCAAAAACTGAGCTTATAGGTCCGAAGTAAAGCATGTAGTTCCTAACAAAACTGACATCAAGTCTTTTTGGCCTCTCGATGTATTCTGGGTCAACGTTGTCTGTTGGGATGGTTGACTCGGATAGGTCGTACAGAAGATTGTTCAAGAGTATTTGAATTGGCAGCATTGGGAGAAAACTTAGAAAAAGGGAGGCACCCGCAGCACTGAACATGTTTCCGAAGCTGGAGCTAATTCCCATCAGAACGTATTTCATCGTGTTGCCGAAGGTTTTTCTTCCTTCCAGAACCCCTTGTCCAAGCACTGTCAGATCTTTGAAGAAGAATGATGTCCGCTGACTCTTTGGCAACGTCCACGGCGTTGTCCACAGATACACTAACGTCAGTCACCTTCATCGACGGCGCATCATTAATCCCGTCTCCAAGAAAACCCACGCTGTGGCCATTGTTTTTCAACGCGCTTATGATCCTGTCTTTTTGAGCTGGTGTGACCCTGGCGAAAATGTTGACTTCCTCAACAATGTGAGAAAGCGCATCATCACCCATCTTGGCGATATTGCTGCCCAGAATCATTCCTCTAATCTCGAAGCCCATCTGTTCGCAGACTTTCCTTGTGACCAGTTCGTTATCACCTGTCAGAATTTTCAGTTCTATTCCGTACTTTTTCAGAAGCTGCAGTGATTCCTTCGCTGATTCCTTTGGTGGGTCCATGAAAGCTATGAAACCCAGAAAAACCATGTCGTTCTCGTCCTTGGTCGTGTAGGTGGGCTTGTCCTCCTTGAGTTTCTTGTAGCAGATTCCAAGAACTCTGAATCCTTCAGAACTCAAGTCAAGATATTTCTGTTCTATTTTCTTGTGAATTTCAGGCGTCATGTCGAAGGTTTGCTTGTCGAGCTCATAGTAAGAGCATATTTGGATGATTTCTTCTGAAGCTCCTTTGGTTATGAAGAAGCGCTGTCTTTCATATTCAACGACAACTGATACTCGTCGTCTCGTGAAGTCGAACGGGACCTCATCCACTTTCTGATAAGCTTTGGCGTCTTCTTTGTGTTCCAGGATGGCCTCGTCAAGGGGATTCCTTATGCCTGTTTGAAACAGGCTGTTCAGGTAAGAGTAGTGCAACACTTTCTCACTTTCTTTCCCGTCAACGTCAACGTGTAGGATCAGGGTGACTCTGTTTTCGGTCAACGTTCCCGTCTTGTCAGTGCATAGTACGTCCATGCTGCCAAAGTTTTGGATTGAAGCTAGGCGTTTTACTATGACTCCTTTCTTCGACATTGCGATGGCCCCTTTTGAGAGGTTCAGGGAGAGAATCATAGGCAGGAGTTCAGGAGTCAGTCCCACAGCTAACGCGATTGCGAAAAGCAATGAATCCAAGACAACACGAGTGTCTACTTCTCGCAGAAACAAAACACGCCCAATGAATACGAAGAAAACGAGTAGAATTGTGACTTCCATAATCATGTATCCGAATCTTCTCAAGCTCTTTTCGAAGTCGGTTTCAGGTCTTCTTTCGACTATCTTTTGGACCAGTTTTCCGTATTCAGTGGAGCTACCTGTTTTTACAACAACGGCCGTGGCTGAACCGCTCATCACGGATGTGCCCATGAAGAGGTAGTTGCTCCATTCTGCAACGGTCGCAACGCATTCATGTCCTACCGAAGTTGGCGTTTTCTCGGCAGGAAATGATTCTCCAGTCAGTGCTGACTGGTCGACGAAAAAGTCTTTAGAGGTGATCATCCGAGCGTCGGCTGGTATTACGTCTCCAGCTGAAAGAAATATAACATCACCTGGAACCATCTCTGAAAGTTTGATCTCTTTCTTGATGCCATCTCTGATTGCAGTTGCTCTAGTAGCGACCCTATCTTTCAATTCCTCAGCGGCCTTCTCAGCCCTTGTTTCCTGCAGAAAATCTAGTGCGACACTCATCAGGACGATCGTAAAAATAATTATGGAGTTCGTGAGTTCGCCAAACAAACCGGAGACTATGCCTGCGATCAGAAGTATCAGAACTAGAGGGTTTCTGAAACGGAAAATGAACTCAACGATCGCGGCCCTCCTCTGTTTTTTGGCGACCTCATTGTAGCCGTAGACTTCGAGAGCTCTTTCCGCGTTTTCAGATGTAAGGCCATTCAGAGAACTGTTCAGTTTCGACAGTACGTTCTCAACTGGTGAACACAGGATTTCTTCGTTGTTCATTTGCGTCAAATGCGTTGCCTTTATCGCTCTACTTCTTTATTCTTCGCGTACATAAGATGAGAGGTTAGAGCGTTCTTGGAACGCTTACGGGACCCGTGGTTCCTTATGTCCCATGCATTTCAGGGATTTCTACTTTCTCAGCTTGGCTATGTATTTCTTCGGGTTTTTCTTGAACTCTTGTTCGCAGGATTTTGCGCAGAAGTAGATCGTCTGTCCCTGATACTGAACGTTACCTGCGGCTGTTGCCGGGTCTATCTTCATACCACAAACAGGATCAGTAACAAGCTCTTTCTTCTTTTCCACATGTTTCACCTCCTTAGACGCTGTTACGCTCAACACTGAGAGATGCGAGACGCAATCGCTACGCCATTCTCAAACAGCCATATCCCATCATAAAGCGTCTGCAGCACCAGTTTACTGTTCTACCCGCCTGGCGAGCCATGGAACGGAACGTTTTTCCACAGCACATCCCACCAGTCTGCTTCAGTTATGGTTTCGCCATGAACGATTATTTCGAGAACGCTCTTCAACAACTCGTGATGCCTCTTTTCGTCCATCAATATTGCGTTCAGCAGAAGCTTCACTTTCTCGTTCTTTACCGTCGGCAGCATCTTGCCAATTCTATCTATGAGTTCCGCTTCCATCCTTATGTGTTTCTCCACCAGATCCTTCTGCTTGTCAAGATGTTCCTGTGTGAGAGCTTGAGAGACTGTTGTCATGAGCGTGACGGCGGAAGTGTACATTTCCGCGTGTTTCACGGAATCGAGAGATATTCCCTTGAGAACTCCCTTGACTGTTGGATTCTTGATATCGACCAAGGAATTGTTCAATGATTTCACGATCTCGTTTTCGACGCTAATCTGTTTCTTAAGAAAGCTGACCAATTCATCGTTCGAGCTCAGGCCGTTTGCCTCCTAGTTTTAGAGCTTGTTACGTTGCATGAATAAGCCTTTCGGCAACCTTTCTTCCCAGTTCTCGGCACTTCTTCAAACCTGCTTGGTCGGGTGCATATTTCACCAGGAGCGGTGGTTCGGTCGCATTCATCTCGAACTTGCTCTTAGTAATCTCAATGATCATCCTGGGAGCCTCACCGCTCCACCCATAAGAACCGGAGGCCGCGCCTGTTTTGCCTTTCAGGTTGACGTTTTTCACTGCGGCTTCTTCGAACAGGTTCTTCATGTCAACTGTCATGTCGTGATGATAGGTTGGAATCCCGATGAGTATGGCGTCGTAGTTGCCCAATGCTTCAGGAGTGATGTAGTAGTTGAGTTCAACCTCGACTCCTTGAACCATTTTGGCGCCCTCGGCAACAGCATCAGCCATTTTCTTAGTGTTTCCTGTTCTGCTATAATATAGGATAAGCATCTTCGGCATTGCAGATCAAATCCCACATGCTGTTTTGCAGGCAGTTTACCTAAGTATTACCTGAATTCCAACAAGCAGACTCTTTGATCCCAAACCAATCTTTACACCTGACCATTGTCTTCGGCAAGTTCGTGACTCGAAGATCACGAAAATAGGTCATAGCACTAACCAACGCAAAATGCTTGTTCTACTGCTTCTGGCGGCAAATCGACTCTGAATCCATCGTTGGGTTCTTAAATTTGCTGACAGAAGAACAACAGTCGTGAAAACATTGTTGTTGTTCTTCTTCCTATTGGTCTCATATGCTTTAGGATTTCCGGCCGTAGCTTAGAAGCAGTGGCCATTAGGTGCATCAAGTCCACTATTAGCAAGAAGCATAGCTCATCTGAGACAGAAGAATAGTCACTTAGCGCCAAAATCCAATAACATGGAGCTGCGGATATTTCCTCATTACGTTAGAAGGCAAATGCCGTTTCGCAAACGCAAGTGACGAAAAGAATCATAGGCTTGTTGTGGTGGAACTGCTAGAATTCGCACATGACCTCAAACGGAGACGTCTCCCGGATTCTCTTGTTTCCGTTGGATTAGTGCTTGCTGAGTCTTGGTTTATGCGGAAACCTCTATTAAGGAACCTCTGGTTGATAATCGCAATATGGGACAAATCCTATGAAATACAGATGCTTTGGCAGACTGGATTGGAAAGCTTCCGTTCTAGGATTCGGTGCAATGAGATTGCCGGTAATAGGAGATGATCATGCGAGAATAAATGAACCCGAAGCAATCAAGATGATAAGATACGCCGTCGACCACGGTGTAAACTACATTGATACAGCGTACGTTTATCACAGTGGCAACAGTGAAATCCTTCTTGGCAAAGCGCTGCAAGATGGATATCGCCAGAAAGTAAGGTTAGCCACGAAAATGCCTACATGGCTAGTACATTCCAGAAACGACATGGACAAATGCCTAGATGAACAACTCAGCAGACTCAAGACGGATCACGTTGATTTCTATCTGCTCCACGGAATGAACAAGGAACGATGGCAAAACCTAACGGAACTTGACGTGCTCAAATGGGCTGAAGAAAAGAAGGACGAAAGAAAGTTCGACCACTTGGGTTTCAGTTTCCATGACGAATATTCCGCGTTCAAGAAGATAGTAGACGCCTATGACAAATGGACTTTTTGCCAAATTCTGTACAACTACATGGACGCTGAATATCAAGCTGGAACAAAGGGACTCAAGTATGCAGCTTCAAAAGGATTAGCGGTCGTAATAATGGAACCCATCGCAGGAGGAAGACTAGCCATCCAACCTCACAAGGAAATTAAGGCCATCTGGAATGAAGCAGACAACAAGAGAAAACCTGCAGAGTGGGCTCTGCTCTGGGTTTGGAACCATCCGGAAGTAACCGTTGCCCTGAGCGGCATGAGCACGATCAGCCAAGTTAAGGAGAACGTTAGAACCGCTAGCATTGCCGAACCCGGGATTCTATCGAAAAAAGAGCTTAGCCTTTTCGACCGAGTTGCAGAGAAGTATAAGCAGCTTGGCTTCGTTCAATGTACAGAATGTCGATACTGCCAACCTTGCCCGAACGGAGTGGACATACCAGGAATAATCAGATTGTACAACGAGTTTTACATGAGTAACAGAGATGAGAAAACCAAGAGCAAATACCGGAAAGAAATTACCCCCGAGAGCATGGCTAAGAGATGCACAAAATGCGGTAATTGCGAGAAGCTTTGTCCACAACACCTTCCGATCAAGGAAACCATGAATAGAGCAGCATTTATCTTTGAGCAAGAAACCTAAACAGCTCACTCAGCAAGACCTTAGGCATGGAAAACGTGCATACGCCAAAGCTATAGCTGATGCCTGCAGTACTTGCATATGAGTCTAAGGGTGAATGATGCGATGAATCTTGTGGTGCTTTGTGATTTTGATGGCACAATAACCAATATCGACACCGCCGAGTTTGTTCTAGCTAGGTTCGCTCAGGGAAACTGGCGGGCTTTTGACCGACAATTCGAAAGCGACACGATCACGCTTGAAGAATGCTTAAGACGAGAGTTTTCCTTGGTGAACGCCTCCGAAAAACAGATTCTACATGAGCTGAAAAGTGTCGTCACCTTCCGCCCACATTTTGAAGAGCTTGCAGTGCACTGCAAAAGCAATCGTATAGTTCTCGAAATAGTCAGCGCAGGACTGGACTTCGTCATAAAGCATTTCCTGGAATTCAAGAACTGGCAACACTTGGTGGCAGTTCACGCTCCAAAAACCAGATTCAGCGCAAAAGGCATCGACTTCATTTTTCCCAAGCTACTTGACAAGACCTCGATCAACTTCAAGCATGATCTAGTAAGACAATACAAGAACGAAGGCAAGAAGGTTGCTTACATAGGCGATGGCTCTGGAGACTATGCAGCAGCAAGGGATTCCGACTGCCGTTTTGCAATCAACGGTTCGAGACTGGCAAGATTGTGTGAGAACAACAATGTACCCTGCAAGAACATAATGGATTTCCAAGAAGTGTTGAAGACGATTCAGGAAATGGATGACCAGAACGCTTCGGAGAACGCTAAGCCACCTAGCGAAACTGCACTTTTCCATACGCAGCCGACCCCGTCTGCGCTGGAGAAATCTTCTGCACAATCCTTCTTCTTCACGTCCGCCACAACGAATGGACCTATACAATTGCCAGTCGCTCAGCATCCGACCCTAACCGAAACATGCCCCGAAAATGAGGAGTTGATTAGGCGCGGGGGTTGGCACTATTCTGCTTCTTTGTCCGACTCTTCTTCCTCATTTCCCTCTGCCTCTTCATCCCAATCTTCTGGTTCTTCTATCATGGTTTTTTCACCACCTTCCCAGTTTGAACGAAGCTTGAATAGAATCGATGAGCATTAAGCTTTTTGAAGACGGAATATTCATTGAGAATAAAGATTCACACAGAACAAAAACGGTCATCTGAGGTGCTCCTGTCTTGATTTCGCTCCAAAGTAGATGCTCACACTTGGTTTGAAACAGAGACAAGAGAACAAGTGCCTGAAATTCCAGGGCTTTCCGCTTTCTGGAAAAAACATGCTAAGACGTTCTTAGATTTCAAACTTCTTCAGGATTCTCTGCTCCTTTTCTCCTGTTATCTCAGCCACGACGTGAATGTAGTTCCCAAGCCCTGAATTCTCAATTCTAGGTTTCAACAATTGGTCTATCTGAAAAATACCTGCAGAATTCGACATCGCGATGTTTACGACAATTGGCTTCTCATCGCCTTCCTGAATATCCACTCTCTCAATGGAAAGCGCGGAAACAGAATGAATATCCACCTTTCCGGCTTGGAAAGGTATTCGTGCCCTTCCCTTCTCCATGTCTAAAGCGTCTGCGACACGCACGATACCTGCCTCCAGAGTCAAGGGCTTACGGGGTTCCTCATGGGAAACAATCGCGTGCAACACTTCGGAAACGATGATCATCCGTTCTTCCTCAGAGTAGATGCCCTGCAGATATTTCTCAACAAAGCCCAAGGCTAATGATACGCCATATTGTTCATGCCCGTCTCGGATCACGGTCATACCTAGATCGTGAAAGATGGAGCCGAGAACCACAACAACTTCAGCGTCTTCACTCTTCATACCATAGTTCTTAACGATGCTCGGCGCAACTTTTTTCTCAACGAGTATTCTCAGCATCTTCAGTGCAGAATTAGCCACGATCTTAACATGTGTAGGACCATGATCGGTGTAGCCCATCCGATCGATTGCCATAACATTCGAGCATTTCCACAACGTCCGCAACCTTACATCCTTTTTGACTTCGTTGATAACGTGTTGCAGCCTTTTGTTGTCTCGGAAGGGTATGTTGAAAACATACGTCGCCACTTCAGCACACCGTGCTTAGTAGTGTTCATATGAAGATTTAAGCAATTGGAGTCAGCTACGGCCTATCAGAGAACGCAGACAAACCTTGTTATGGGGATTCACCAAAGCATGGAACGTAATCCTGAAGATAGGGATTGGAGTCGAACCATACCTAAAGTGAAGTCTCCCGCAAACCTCCCTGCTTTTTGCAGTGTAATGAGCGTGTTTTACGGTGGGCCTCCGCCGCGATGCCACTGGAAAATTTGTTCATAAACTTTATAGCCTTGTAAGCGAGAAAGACACTAAGGGTGAGCAAAATGGGAAGCAGGATGGTTTCCGGAATAATCATCGCACTCTTGCTGATGAGCATGCTGTTCTGTACACTCAACATTCACGCAGCGAATGCTACAGGTCCCCCCGATATAGCGGCAACAAATGTCACGAGTTTCATCAGATTGGATTTAATCATAATAATGAGGACTATTTTTCCACCGCCGCCTCTGAGTTTCACCATTTACATAAACGTGACTGTTCAGAATCAGGGGAACGAGGCTGAGACGTTCAACGTGACAGCTTACGTCAACACCATGGTAGTGGACACATACACGAATGTTACCCTTGCGTCTGGCAACTCAACAACTCTCACGTTTCATCTGAACTCGGCAGATCTCGCCAAGGGTAACTACACTATTGTCGCCTATGTTCCTCCATTGCCGGGTGAAATAGACGTAGCTGATAACACGCTTGTTGACGGTTGGATAATCATCACTGTACCTGGCGACATAAACGGCGATGGAAAAGTGGACCTTAAAGACATCTTTGCCGTTGGCAAAGCCTACGGGTCAGTGATCAGTGATCCTAGATACATTCCAAACGCAGACATAAACGGTGACGGCAAAATAGACTTGAAAGACTACTTTATTTCTTGCCTAAACTTTGGGGTGAAATGGTAAATCGACACCCGTTCTTCTACGACCTGACATGTATCTAGAGCGAAAATCGGTTCAAGAGAGAATGTGGCAAAGATCAGGACTTTTCCTGCCTTTCGTGCGCGAAGCCAGAGGCCCTCATGGAACCCAGCTTCAAACACGGCTACAATAGAGACAACACTACCCTCTTCAAAAATAAAGAAAGTAGCCCGTCGCCATGCTCAGGATTCATCCAAAAGGTGGATATGTGTTTCTTGGAGCTGGGGATGGGAGTTGAACCCACATGTAACAGCTCTGCAGGCTGTCGCCTGAACCGTTCGGCCACCCCAGCACACGGAAACTTCTAGACAAGACCGTAATAAAGGTTGTCAGTCTGCTTTCAGCTTCTCCAGAACCTCTCTGTAGACCCTCAAGGCAGATTTTTCATCATGCACGTTCTTGATCAGCATGCGTCCACCGTGGAACAGGCTGATTTCAAAATCCTGATAACTGAATATAACCGCTAGCTGGGACCTAACACGAACCTCGAACTGCCGCCTAATCGATTCATAAGCCTCGCCCAGAGTTAGTTTCAGCGGTTTCTCCGGGTTCACGTTGACCGTGTCACGACCACACAACCACACAAGCTTCTCTTCTTTTTCGTCAACGGCAGTTAAGCCTTCGCAAACAGAACAGCCTTCCTTCTTGAAAACATCTACCACGGCGAAGTACATGTCACTGAAGTCACAAATCATAAGCTTACCCTTCAGGGCCGAACCCATTCCAGTCAGAACTTTCACCGTTTCCAATGCCTGCATCGCACCAATAACTCCTGGAGCAGCACCAAGCACACCACGGGCATCACACGTCAGCAAACTATTGTCGTCAACGTTTGGAAGAACGCATTCTAAACATGGAGTTTCCGGAGGGGCAAACACGGAAACATTACCCTCGATTCCGATTGCTGCACCAAAAACATAGGGAATCTTCAGCTTCGCACATGCACGGTTCACGAGATATCGTGTCCGCATGTTATCCAAGCCGTCCACAACACAGTCCACACCTGAAAGAAGCCTGTCAGCGTTGCTCGTGTTCAGGTTCTGAGGCACAGGCTCAACCTTAACCATTGGATTCTGCTCGCTGAGCCTTTTGACCGCGACTTCAACCTTCGGATAATCCACATCCTCCGGCGTATACAGAATCTGTCTATGCAGGTTGCGCAACTCCACAATGTCCTGATCTATTAAGCGCAAGTGTCCTATTCCGGCAAGTGCCAGATAAAGCGATGAAACTGTACCCAGACCGCCAAGACCGACAACAGCCACTTTTGAGCCAGCAAGCTTTTTTTGTCCTTTTCTGCCGAGCTCTTTCAGGATGATCTGACGGCTGTAGAACTCTTCAAAGGTGACTCTCTTAGCTTTAGACATTCGAGGCGTCTCCGAACCCGGGTTTCTTATTTCTCCTGTTCGGATTTATATCTGCCTTTTTTCAGAAACTGCTTTTCATAAATCTCTTTGACCCTTTGGATGGTATCAGCTTGCTCTACAGTCTTGTCGTCTCGTATGCGGGTTATCCTCGCGAAGCGCAAGGCCATTCCGCATTTGTACTTTGGGCTTTTCTGGATTTCGTTGTAGGCCACTTCAACGACTATCTTGGGGATCGCGGTCACCATGTGAGACTCTTGCTTGATGGTTAGTTCCTTAAGCCGCCTTGTCATCTCAATGATTTCCGCGTCCGTCAGACCCTTGAACGTCTTGCCCACTGGGAGCAACTCGCCTGTTTCAGCGTCGCGTGCAGCTAGATAGTAGTCTGAGAGCCACCCGACCCTTCTCCCATAGCCGTATTCGGCAGCCACAATGACTAGGTCGAGAGGTTCCAGAATGGGCTTGATCTTGAGCCAGCTTTTTCCTCGCGTGCCCGGCGTGTAGGAGCTGTCAAGCCTTTTTGCCATAAGCCCTTCGTGCCCAGCGTCCATGGCTTCTTTCAGGAAACGTTCGGCTTCAGCAACATCGCCAGTGATCAACGACACAGTCAACGGTATCTGTCCAGCGTTCTCAGCCAAGATCTGTCTTCGCTGTAAGTACGGCGTAGAGATCAGGTTCCTTCCTTCAAGGTACAGGACATCAAACAGGTACAGCTTTACAGGAACCATTTCTGCCGTTTCGTCTATGGCGTGTACTCTTCTGAACCTTCGCATCAAGTGTTGGAAAGGAATAGGATTGCCATTGCCGTCTACAGCGATTACTTCGCCTTCGAAGATAGCTTCCTTTGCCTTGACATTGACCTTGATTAACTCACTGATCTCGGGCAAGCTGTCAGTCACATCCGTAAGCCTTCGGCTGAAAATTCTGACCTCGTCGCCATGCTTGTGTATTTGAACCCTCGCGCCGTCATACTTGTATTCGAAGGCGGTCTTGCCTTCATGCTCCTCCAACGCTTCAGTGACCTCGTTTGCCATTTGTGCCAGCATAAGGCTCACAGGTCTGAACACTCTGAAGCCGATCTGCTGAAGGCCTTCGAACCCTTCAACCTTGGCTTTCGCGGCAACTTCTCCCACATCACCCGCAATCATGCTTGTCTTCTGCACCAGCTCCAGCGGCACTTGAAAGGCTTTGGAGACTGCCTGCTCCATTAACCCTTCATAAAAGCCAGTCCGCATTCCACCTGTGAAGATCTTGACCAGATACTTGACTTCTAAAGGTGTGGCCGCACTCAGCAATGCCTCAACCAAGCGTTCCCGCTTTTCCTTGGAGCCTGACCCTGCCGTTTCGGCTATCGTTTCGAAGCTGCGTCTCACTTCTGGTATGGTCAGAGTTCTTTCAAAAAGTGTTGCCTGCTTTCTTGTTTTGCTGTTCTCGAAGATGTCCTGCGTGGCTGAGCCGATGTCTCCTGTCTTGCTGAAGGCCTCGGTGAAAGTGGACCACTCGACGTTGGTTATGCGTTCTATGATTTGGCTTAGGGTTGTCCAGCTCACTTCAAGGGTTTGCTGGCTGAACTTGGGGAAAGGTCTCCCAAGAAGCATGGAAACCGCAGGCCCAACCTCTTGTGGCTCAAGCTTCCTAAGAAATTCTGCAGTGAGATCTATCATTTGGAGGCGTTTCCGAGTGGCCTCTAGCCTCTCGCCTAGTTCAGCTAAAGCCTTGAAGGGAGTCGGCATGGATTCCACCTTTGGAAAGCCTATGTATCTTCAATCAATGCTCTTCAAGAAATAAGCCTTGTCGGACGGGCTGGCAACGAAAAAAGAAAGTCGAGTGGTGAAGCGTTGTTTAGAACGACTCTTCGAGCTTCTTTTTCACTTCTTTCATCTTTTTCTCAGTTTCTTCAACCTTGTCCTTCTTGCCAAGCGCCTTATACGCGTCTCTAGCGTATTCCAGTGCGCTGAGGCCGAACCTGTCGAATCCCTTTTGGAAGGACAGTTCAGCGGACTTGATGAAGTCTTCGACGGCTGCTTCGTAGTCTTTGATGGTAAACGAGGCTTCGCCTGCCTTGTAGAGCATGCTCGTAGAGTCGAAGTAGTTCTGGCTTTTGTGGTAAAGCTCTGCAGTGCGCTTGAAAATGTCTCGGGCCTCTTTGAATTTGCCTGCGTCGAAAAGTGTGCCTGCCTCCTTGTGCATACGCACAGGGTCTTCCCTTTCTTTCTTTTCAACCGGTGCACTCATTGTGTTCAACTCACAACTTGCTATCTATCGACAAAGCACTCACATTAAGGTTTCCCATTCCAAACATTAAAATGGCTTATGCGTCGAATACTTAGACTAAATTGGAGGCAGAGAAGCTTATGAAAATGTGCGATGCCCATGTGCATCTAGGCGAATCAGGTCCTTGGCAGCCCTACATGAACCCTGCCATCACCGTAAGTCAACTCATGAAGCTCTTTGACAAATACGATGTCGAGAGGGCAATCGTCTTTCCAAACCCAAACGTTGGCGACAAATATCCCAGAATGAACGACTACATCGCAGAAAGCGTCAGAAAACAGCCTGAGCGCTTGGTTGGCTTTGGTCGTGTCGATCCGAGAAGAGAAGACGCGATAGAAGAGCTAGTCCGCGTGAAGAATCGTCTAGGCCTGACTGGACTCAAGCTTCATCCATTCGTGGAATGCTTCAGACCTGACCACCCGTTCTTCAGCGAATTCTTCAAAAAAACTAACGAGCTGAACCTTCCAATACTTTTTCATACTGGCGACGGCTTCTCCTCACCCGGCCTTATCGTGAAGCTTGCCGAGAAATATCCAAAACAACCCATGATCCTAGGGCATTTGCGCGAAGCCGCGATCAGTGCTTTGAAAGAATGCGGAAATACTTACGTTGAAACCTCTGGCACTTTGCCAGACTTCATCGAACTCGCGGCAGACATAGACGAAAACCGAATACTCTTTGGCTCCGACGCCCCATACTACCGCTATCCAACACAGATAGCCATAGTCGAAGCCGCAAACGTCTCGCAGAAAACCAAGAGAAAAATCTTCTACGAAAACTTCCGAAAACTCTTCAGTAGAGCTTAGCTAGAAACTGACAACAGTGTCCTTCAAAGGGCTTGTCTTGCGTTAGCGTTTCGGGTAAAGCAAGCTAGTCAGATTTTCTCTACTGACAACCGTGGAAAAGCAGAGAACCAGACTCAAGCCTTGCTCGGCGGAAAGACTGCGGTATGAGACTGCTATTTCAGAATTTCAGGCAATCTCCTGCGCACGACGTAAGCTATAGGAATCCCGACAACGCCTCCAATGACTATCTGAGTGACGTTTCCCGGAACCTCTGCCAACGCACCTGCCCATCCCCATTGAAAAACAAGTAGCTCAACGAGGAAGTAGCCAAGTATCATCTCGCCTCCCGCCAAAACTACCGTGATCACGTCTCTGAGAAGACTTTTCCTGCCCGAGACCAAACTAGCCAAGAACCCTTCCAGTCCTTTTATGATCAAAGTTGGAATCGCAAACGCTGGAAACCCAATAAGGTCTGCAATGGCTGAACCGATGCCGCTTGCAAGTCCTCCAACAGCAGGATTAAACGTCAACGCGACAATGAAGATTGCTACATCTCCAAGGTTGAAATAGCCTCCCATCAGGTTTGGAATCCGAAATATCAACGTTGCTACGGCGACCAAAGCAGACATAATCGCTATGAGGGATGTTTGAACCAGGAAAACTTCCGTTTTGAAGGAACCGGCTGGCATAATATGCTTTATAGTAAGCATCACATATAAAAATCACTCAGGAACCGAAAAGCCAAAAGAAGCTGATCATACCAGTCGCTGAACAAACGATTGGATGAATAGCATCGCACACCTCCCACAACCCAAAAGCCTAGGGCGTCATTATGCCCAGAGAGTGACCAAAGATGAAGTTGCCACCTGGAAAAATCCCTAAAGACATCTTAGAAGAGGTTGTCTTCAAAAATCTGGGCGTTAGACGTGAGGAAGTAGTCCTGGGCCCGCAGGCAGGTTTTGATGGCGCAGTGATCGACGTTGCCGACAAATCGTTGATTGTTTCAATGGATCCGATTACTGGAGCTTTGGAACGTATCGGCTGGCTAGCGGTGAACGTCAACGCAAACGATATTGCCACCTTCGGTGTAAAACCGGCATTCCTCCTGTCCTGTATTATGCTTCCTGAGAACTCGGGAAAGGAGACGGTTGAAACCATAAGCCGTCAGATGAACCAAGCTGCTCAAGCCTTAGGAATAGCGATCGTGGGTGGACATTGCGAAATGACCCCGGGAATAGCTAATCCCATTGTTGTAGGCTGCACAATAGGCGTAGCAGAAAGAGGAAAATATGTGACAGCTGGTGGAGCCAAGGTTGGAGACAAGCTCATTCTGACGAAGAGCGCGGGGATAGAAGGCACAGCAATACTTGCTTCAGACAGGAAGCAGCAACTAGAGAAGACGCTTAGCCCGGAGATGCTGCAGAATGGAACTGGATTCTATGATAGAATAAGCGTCGTGAAAGATGCGCTTGCTGCTTTCAAGACAGGCGGCGTGAATGCAATGCACGACCCTACTGAAGGCGGCGTTGCAGGCGGAGTGCACGAGATGGCAGATGCAGCAAAGCTGGGCGTAAGGATTCATGAAGAGAACATCAAAATCGAGTCCGAAACTGCCCGAATCTGCAAATTCTTTCAAATTGACCCACTGCAACTCATCAGTTCAGGAGCATTACTCATCTCAGCCAAACCAGACTTCGCGGATTCCATAATCAAAAACTTGGAGCATGAGAGCATTCCTGCTTCCGTGATTGGCGAATTCACGGAAAACCAGCAAGAGCGTACAATCACTGACAAAGCTGGGAAAAAGCATGTTTTGCCGAGACCGCTATCGGACAGCCTTTGGAGTGCCCTTTCGCAGAAGTGAGCTTTCAGAGTTTTTGTTCAAGAGCTGGAGAAACCAATAGAATATGAAGAATGGATAGTAGAAGCAGTATTTGAAAGTGTGAGAGTAGACCAAACCGCATTTGAGTTCCAGTGCGGCTAATGAAAGGCTTTCCTTCAGGTTCCAGTCTTCTCTGGGTCTAAGGTGCAGACAGTGGATTTTGTCTCCTATCAAAACTCTGTAGCCTTTCTTCTTGATCCAGTTCACGATGAAAAGGTCCTCGTAAGCGTGTAGCTGCTCAGGAATCCTGATATCCTTAACGAGCGCGGTTTTAATGAGTGTATCGTGCATTCCGCCTCTGAGGTTGAAACACTGTTTTGCGACGTATCCAAGCGATTTCAGAAAGATCTTGTTCTTCACGTTGGGAATGATGTCAATGTTTAGTCCCCAGACGGCTCCAACATCATCTCCAACTTGCTTCTTAGCATTCTCAAACCAGTCCTTGGAAAGTATGACGTCGCTGTCCGCAAAAAGAAACCATTCTGTCTGCACTTTCTTTATGCCTACTTCTCTTGCCTTCGCCCTTGAACCATTCTCAGTGAATATCTCAATGTTACCATGTTTGTCGTTGAATTCGTCCATGATTTTTAACGTGCGGTCCGTAGACGATCCATCAACGACTATCAAACGTTTCACTGGAACATTCTCATAAATCGACGTGAGACAGTCACTAAGCAGGTGCTCGCTGTTCTTCGTAAGCATGACAACGTCTACAGCAGCCATACGTGACTAATCTTCGCTATTTCCTAATTAAGATTGAGATTCCCACACAGAACCCGAAAACGCCACGCAAAAAAAAGGGAACTACTGCTTCTGACGTGACCGAATGCAAACATCATTCCAGCAAAAAGATGCACATGTCTCTTTTTCGTTTTCCCAGCAATCAACAATCAATAAAAAGGCTTTATATGCACATCATCATCAACACTAGATCGTTGAGAACAAAGGACGCAAAATGCCTGTTTTTGACTGGTTCAGCCACTACAGGAACAGATTCGGGCTGAAACGGCATATCATTGAAATACCCGATAGAATAGTGGACTTAGAAGTCCTAGCTGATTTCGAGACTATTCTAGGCGTGGGAAGCGGAAGGGCTCTGTTTGAGAACCTTCTCTCCAAAAATAAGTCAGCCATAGCCTCAGACGTAAGCCCAGCCCTGATGCGTTTGGCGGAAAAACATGGAAAGAACATCTAGGGATTTATGGCATGTGACGTTTTCAGCCTTCCCTTCAAAGATCAAAGCTTCGACTGCATCTATTTCAAGGCCTTATGGAACACTTTGACGAAATCAAGGCAACTGTCATATTGCGGGAAATGAGAAGAGTGGCTGAATACGTGGTTTTTTTCGGTTCCATTGCACACTTACAGGGGGGAACCATTGGAGTTTGAGTGTCATAGGAAAACTGAAGAGTGGTTGGAGATCCTTTCAACTGCTTTTCGATTCAGGATTGCTCTTCCTTACTACGAGAACGGAAGCAGTTCTCATGGCAAGCCACAAGCAACTTCCCAAAATCAAGCGACCCAGAACGCTGGAAATACTCAAAAGAATGCCGTCTCCACGTCTTAGGATCGACAGGGCAAGGACATCTAGAGAAAGCCACCTTCCGTCATGGCTATTCAAAGATGTCACTGATCACTATGCCATGTTTTTATAGGAAGTATTCCTAATCGTTCTGACAGTCAGCAACGCGAAAAGTGGATGTGCACGTAATGGTAATGACCCTGGAGAAGATCACTGGCATCGTAATTCGTTCCCTGACGCCGAATAAACCCTATCACGTGCAGTGGTTGATCACTAGGAAGTGTAACTATCGTTGCCGAGGCTGCAACGTCTGGCGGGAACAGGACGAAAAGGAACTGTCAACTGAGGAAATAAAGAGAGGGTTAGACATTCTACGGGAAATGGGCGTCGTTGAAGTTGTCTTTTCAGGAGGTAATCCTCTTCTAAGGAACGATATCGGAGAAATCATAGAATATGCTTCACGGTTTTTCATCACTACAGTGTACGACAATGGTAGCATGGCGACAAAGAAAATAGAGGAGCTGCGGAAAGCCGATTTCGTGGCAATCTCCATCGACAGCCTAGACCCAGAGAAGAATGACTATGTCAGAGGCGTAAAAGGTGCCTGGCACAACACCATGGAAGCCGTCAAGAACCTTCGCAAGGAAGGCTTAGCTGTCAGCGTGTCGCCGACAATCTCCCAATTTAACCTGCATGAAATGCTGGACTTCACCAATTACTTTCTCAGCAAAGGAGTTCCAATCTGGTACTGTCTATACTCATATGATGTCTGCGACAAAGAAGGCCAGCTCTTCAAGATAGGCAGAAAAAGCGACGAGTTTGCAGTAGTCGATGGGCAGGGAGTGGCGGACCTTTGCGATTCTCTCATGGAAATGAAGAAGAAAAACAGCAACATCCTCATGACAAACCAAATACTAGAAGCCATCAAAAACATGTACTTGACTGGCAAACGAACATGGAAATGCCGCGCACTTCAAAACTTCTTCGCCATAGACCACTTGGGCAGAGTTGCTGGATGTCACGTCCATGACCCAACAGCCACAATCTTCGATCTGCCCAAGGTCTGGAACAGCCAAGAATTCGATGCCCTACGAAAGACCTACAGCATCTGCAATCAATGCACTTACATCTGCTACATTTTCTATTCTCTCCATGGAAGCGTTCTAGGCAATCTTCAGATCGCACAGGAACAATGGAAAAACGCCAGACTACTACTAAGGAAGAAAAACGCTACACTTCAAAATTCAGCAAGGTAGAAAATGATCTTTGAGACTTCCTGATAAGTAATTAGTCAGACACTTACGTTTTTGATGATGCTTCAATGTCCGGCAGATTCCTGAGTTCCTGCCACAAGAGGGACAATGCTTGAGAAACTTTGGTTGTTTTCACGTTTTCCTTCTCAAGCTCGGTTAATTGCATGATGGAGACTTTTTTATGTGCAGTTGATTTAAAAGCTTTTCCGCAGTCGCAAGTCACAAGAAAACAACAATCAAAGGCCAACGCCCACAACTCTGGAATGACCGCATGAAGATGCAATGCAAACACTGAAAACCAAGTAGAGAATGTCTATACGTATGACAGAGTGGAGATGTCTCCCGAAGTCTGCTATTCTAGGTTAGATTTCCTTCGGCTCTAAGAATATGCTGGTCGAAACCAGCTTATAAGGATAGATAGAGAATAATTCTAGTCGAGTCTATGGGGTGAGAAACAATGGTGGGACATGAGAGACTCGTGAACGAATTAAAGGAGACAATCTCTTCTCTGGGATTGTTCCACTTGCCTCTGAATCGGTATCTGTGCAGAGGTTTCAAACCAGATATAATAACAATGGTAGGTGCACAAGACGATGACGTTGTTTACATAGACGCTATTAATACCGAAAGCTCGCTAAACCGTGACATTGGTGCTCTCCTCAAACTTAAAGCAAACTTGGATGAATCTTCGATTCGTTATAGAATGTTCCTAGCTGTCTGCAACAACTACATGGAAGATAAACATGTGGATGCCTTCGATGCATTGGTGAAAAGAACGGAAAAGTTTCGAATCACCTATGGTGCGGACTTGAAAAGAATCCTCAGAGAATTGATTTTGGAGTCTGCTTTAGAGAAAGTTGCACGGGAAGGAGCGAGAAATCTTGACAGATATTTCCATGATGCTTGTCCCAAGTGTGGAACCCCATACTCTTCGAATATGATGTCACAAGGCACTAGAACGTATTTTTGCGGTAAATGTCATTTCAAATGGTCTGAATCAAGTGACGATTTCCATAAGTGGCGTGACGAGCTTGACAAGAAATATTGATGACTAGCTGATTCGGAGCATCCACAAGGCTAGTTTTCAGACTATAATAGTCTTCGACTTGTACGGTCTTTTTGCATCTACGACATTTCAGTTCTTTCATCTAATCACTTCTTCAAATCTTCGGCATGTTTGGCTCTTTCGTAGAGTCGGAAGCATCTTGAACAACAGAAATTCTTCCCGTCAAAAGTGATGTATATTCTGACCTTTTCTTGGAACGTCCTCTTGCATGTTTCACACGTCCACGGATCAGCGATTTTTCCTAAACCTTGATCCCTGATGCGGGAGGTAGAGGATACTTAGGGACTTCACGCTTGTTCTTTCTCGGTCTTCGGTTCTTCTGGCTCTTCACTCTCTAATCATTTCTTAGTTTGTCTTTTGAAAGCCCGTCAGCCCTTTCAACCCTCTTCTTGTCCTTCCTTCATTATCTCGTTGGAGTTGCTCAAGAATAGCCCATCAGAGCCCATGCTTGGGTTTTCTTATAGGAGAAAAACTATTGTACTAGTCTGCCATATGTAAAGTAGGTGATCGCGTGAAGACAAGAACCCTAGCGTTGATTCTCCTGATCTCGCTAATAGCATTTCAATCGTTCATAGCTGCAAACCCAGCAATCTCAGTGCCAGAACCAAAACGCACTCTTCCAGAGCTCACCCACGTCGCATTGGTAGAAGGCGAGACTGGCGCTAAACCGTCAGGAGATCAGATGGATACTCCTAGCATGCCCTCATAAGAAATAGAACAAGATAACTATCGAAGGGTTACCGTACAGGTCGCCCGGGGGAACCTGATGCGCAAACTGTTGAACGCTCTTGACATCAAGATCCTGCAGACTTTGTGCGAGATTGGTCCCAGGAACCTCTCTAGGGTAGCTAGAACTGTCGGCATGTCTCGGAAAACCCTTGAATTTCGAATCAAGCGCATGCAGACAAATCCTCAGATCTTTCTGCGAATGCACACGGCGATCTACCACACGAATCTTGGGTTGAGAAAAGCTGTCGTTGTTACGGAAGCCAAACCGGGCATGGAGCAGCTTCTTTTTGATTGTCTGAAGCTCAATGGGTTCTGGCTCTATGTTTGCAGGTCTTATGGTATGGGTGAAGGCTGCACGGCTGTTTACACGGTTCCGATTGAGCATTGCCATGAATTTGAAGAGTTTGTCAACGAATTTAGAAACCTTGGCATCGCCGAAAACGCATCGATCCATTGGTCTACATGTTTCCAAGGCGGGCGAATAACCTCTGAATGGTTTGACTCCTGCAATGAAACCTGGGTCTTCCAATGGGAAGATTGGAAAAGAGAAGTTGAGGCCCAGTCAACCGACCTACCTTACACGTTAGTTGAGGCCAAAGCTTACCCCATCTGTGCTGATGAAACAGACGTTCGAATGCTTATGAAGCTGGAAAAAGACGCAACCATGACCCTAAGCGAAGTTGCCGAAATCCTGGGAATAAGCCGCCAGCTTGCACAATTTCACTACAGCCAGCATCTAATCGGTAAGAACCTTATTGAAGGCCACGAGATCTTCGTGATGCGGTACGGGGATGCTCCTTTCGTCATGGCATTACTGACGATATCTTTTCACGACTATCCGAGATTCGCAAAGTTCACAAGGTCTCTCCTCAACAAGTTCTTCATAATCACGATGGGCAAAATGATAGGAAAAAACGGTTTGCTCGTCGAGGTCTTTCTGCCTACAAACGAATTCCGCAACTTTGTCGACACACTGTCCGCGATGGCCAGAACCGGACTCGTGAAAGACTACAAGTACGCCATACAGGATTTGAGAATGGTAAACCGACAAACCATCTCAGGCGAATTCTTCAGCAAGAGCTCTTGGGTCTACGATCACGGAAAACAGATGGAAATGCTCCGACAGAGAGCTCAAAATGCTCGTTTCGCACGCGAACCGACATGAACCTTGGAGCCACTATTCGAACGCATGCTCTCTAGCTAGGTTTCTGGATGACGTTATCCATTACCGCGCATAGTACTTGGAATACCTCTTTTGCCTCCAAATGATCAGTGTCCAAGATCAGCTTGAAAGGAGCGAAATCCTCCCCCAAGCTAAAGCCGTAGAGTTCCCTGTAGATGGCTTTTGTTTGCCTTTCCTTGCTTTCCAGCGCTTTTACAGCTCCCTCAAAGCTTATTTTATCCCTTTTGGCTATTCTCTCTGCCCTTTTCTCCAGAGAAGCCTCCAGCCATATCTTGAAGCCTTCTTCAAGAAGCCAAGGCATTGTCCAGCTGTCCAGAACAACATTGCCTTGTCGCGCAAACTCCAGGAGCTTCCCGTCAACTTTCCTGTCGAATTGTGGATCTTCCGCTCTTTTCTTCAGGAAACGCAATCCTTCTTGGCTTTCCCACCACCCATGCTCAATGGGGCTATATCCTTCGTCCATAGCCAAGGCCTTCAAAGCGTCACCACCAGAATAGTATCGAAGGGCGTATCTCTTTGCAAGTTTCTTGGCCAGTGTGCTTTTTCCGCTTCCAGCCATGCCACAGATGCAGATTGTCAAGCGATTCTTGGGTTTCTCTTTGTTCATCGGCGCGTTTCCGGACTCCTATTTACTAGGCCTTGCGAGCAATCTGTCTCAAATTCAGCTTGAGACACTCGTGGCACAATTGGCCACCATATGGACGCCACACCCTTCTTTTGCTCCTGCTAAGCTTGCTTGCTTTCAACGGTGTAAGGTGTGCGATTCCAGCTAGGGGTTGCCCACAAAGGCCGCAGTGCGCTGTGGCGCTGATTTTTTGCTTGTACCTATTTCCTTTCTTGCCACTGGGCGCAGTCTTGTTGACGCGTTTCCTGCTTCTTGTGCGTTCGTGTGGTCTAGGCATTTCTGATCACTCCAAGTCTACTAGTCCGAAAACGTGTGAAAATATCGTACCGAAGAAAAGCGAACATAGCATGTACCACCATATGAGAGAAATGCTGAAAATCGGCAAGGGGAGAACAGAACCGATACCTGGAAAATAGGCAATTTCCTTTCCGCCAAAGATTCCTCCTAGGAACTGCCATATGAGTAGGAGCGGGATGAAGAAGATGAATGTCACTTTCATTGATTGCCACATCATCTTGGATTGAAGCTGCATGATCTGTTTCTGCTTCTTCATGAGCTTTTCCACAGTCTTTTTGTCTCCGGCCTTTTGGGCTTTGCGCAGTTCCGAGTTCCATTCTGCAACCTCTTTCCGTGTCTCCTTTGATTTTTGAGGGTTTGTGAGAAGGCGGTTCACTAACGAAGTTAAGAGAGAGATTGCGGCAGCTAGCGAAAACATGAAGATCGTTGAACTGGGAATACCCTGCAAAGCCTCAAGCACTTGAACATATCTCCTGATGTTTCATTGCTTCTTCTGCTCTCTCCTGTCCTTCCTTGTTACTAATAACCATTTTCACACTTGCGACTGTCGGAACCCTTCGGGATCAGTCTGTTCTTACTGGAGTCTAGCCTCCGAATATCTTCCTGAAGGCCGGGTACACTTCAGCAGCTCTTTCCTGCATCAACGTCTCATAATACTGGTAGACTATGCCAATAGAGAGCAGAATACCCATTCCTGACCCGAAAACACCAAAGAAGTCTGAAACACCCGCGATCAAACCTACAACCACCCCACCCAGCACTGTAACCGCAGGAATATAGCGATTAAGAATCGATTCAATAGCTTTTCCCGACCGTCTGTATCCTGGAACCTGCATACCCGAGTCAACCAGTTGCTGAGCTACTGTCGATGGACCTAAACCGCCAACTTCAAGCCAAGTCAATGAGAAAACTACACAGAAGACAATGAGTATTCCAAGGTAACCCAAGGATTTAGCCGGTGCCCCTATTGCCTCTAAATAATGACGAGGTGCTGTCACAAAGTACACCAGACCTCCCACACTCTCAACCTGTGTAGAACCACCAGTCGTTACAGTCTGATATTGTCCGAGAAGGTCAAGCCAGAAGTTCTTTCCAGGAACAGGTTGTCCGTTCATGCTCCACAACAGCTGCGAGAAAAAGTATACGTTGGCAAAAAGGGCAGATGCGAAGATAACCGGCAGGTTTGACACGTAGAGCAGCTTTATCGGATATCGGCTTCGAAAGCCCTTGTAACCAGCGTACGACAGTGGCAGCTCAACTCTGACTCCTTCCATGTAGATTATTATTAGGAAGGCGACGATCGTGGCTACGAAGCCAAGTATGGATGGGTTTTGCTGGTTCTCTCTCAGCCAAAGCAACGATACAGGTTGGCCTCCTGAAAGCGTCTGGGCTAACGCAACGAACAGACCGAAGCTTCTGGATTCGCCAACTGCAGGTACAGGTGCGAAGCTCTGCCAGAACAGGCTCTGTGCGACGCCTGCCATGATAAACAGGCTTATTCCACTACCGAACCCCCATCCTTTCTGAACAAGCTCATCTAACAGCAGAACTATGATTCCTGCAGCTATCAACTGCAGAAAAACGATGATCGCCACTGTCCCTTGCAGGGTGCCGTACATTCCACCGATTATGTAAGCAGATGCCTGAACGCCAGTAAGGACTATTGAGAAGACCTTGCTGGCACTTGTGAACAAGCTTCTGTCCTCAGAGTTATTCATGTCACATTCTATCATGGCAGAACCGACAAGAAGCTGCAGTATCAATCCTGCCGTAACTATGGGACCAATACCGAGCTCCATCAAGCTGCCACGGCTGGAAGCAAAGATTATTCTAAGAGCCGCAAGCTCACCCAACGCTGTCGTCGTGACGCCGTACAGCGGAACTTCAGACATCACTAAGAAGATGATTAACACAAGTGCCGTCCAGAAGAGTTTCTCGTTGAACCGCACTCTGCGTTCCGGAGGCTTGATCTCTGGGATGCCTCTCGCAATCGGCCTGAATAGTCTTAAAAACCTGCCAGCCATCGGTCAGCAGTTACTCTCCTTCTTCCTTCGCTTCTGTCAGGATTCGTCCACCGGCTTCTTTCATCTTTTCAGCCGCAGACTTTGAGCAAGATGCCACTTTCACCGTCAACGATCTTGTGATCTTTCCCGCTCCAAGAAGCTTTGTGAACCCTAGATAATCCAAATCCACAAAACGTTCACCTTTCTCCTTTTCAACCGAGACTTTTTCCGCTATTTCGTCAAGTTTCCCCACATTTATCACATTTACCTTCTGTCTAAGGCTCTTAGGGGAAGTGAACCCATCCTTGCCGAAATAGTCTGGGTCATACCTTTGAACCCACGACCAACCAGCCTTATGCCGTCCGGACTTTCGATACCCTTTGGAACCTTGGTCTCTGTGTTGGCCTACTCTGCCGTAGCCTACAGTCCTAGAACCCCGCATTTTCCTTGTTTTCCTGAGCTTGTGTGGCATCTTCTAACCTGCTACGTTACCTATGGCATTTTTCTCGATGGCCTTCTTTAGCCGTACTTCAAGCACACCATTCTTGTATGCTGTTCGGATGGTGGTTGGAATCACTCGCTTAGGAAGATTTAAACTTTTATAGAATTTGCGGTCCAAACCCTTAGCAGACAGGGTCAGCCGTTGGTCTTTGACACTGGTCTTTATGTTTTCCTTGCTGAATCCCGCAAACTCAGCCACCACTATTACCTCATCATTTTCCTCAAGCACATCGACCAGAGGCTCAAGCTCTTTAGTCCTTCTTTCTTTGCGCGTTTTTGGAATCGTCTGTTCTTTAGGATAAGTTTTCCTCTTAACCCACGAGGTCTTGAACCGGAACGCGTGAGGAGTATCCTTGTCCTTGGCCTTTCTGAAGGCTCTGAAAATGTTAAACCTCTTTAGGCTTTTCTTGTTTCTTCGCCACTTCGCGCTCAATGCCACCCTCTCCCCAAGATGTGATGGCTCTGAAATAGCTAAAGTAGCTATAAAACGTATCGCAAACGGAAATGTGGAAAAATGAAGCCCTAAAGCATTCGCTTTATAAGCTCGTTGATCTTTTCTCCACGGTAACCCAGTTCGCCGCCCGCGGAAACGCTCTTCTTCACTTTTCCTTTGAAACCTTTTGTTGGCGGATGCAATCTGAAGACTGGCTGAATGTTTGGCAGTTTCCAGTATTTGGCCCGACAGCTTAGGATTGCTTCCCCGAGTTCTTCTAATGACTTGTGGCCCACTTTCTGCAGATAATCGTCGGTCAGCTTCTTGTTGCCAGCAATCCTGCCCTTCTCTTTTAGCAACATATTCACTGTTTCCTTTGATGCCTCACCCCACGTGATGAAACTCTGGGCCGCTTTTAGCATGCCGACAAACGCTGGGCTGTCATCAACCAAAACAGCGTGGTTGTTTCGGGACAGGTGAAGCATGTCAAGCGTTTCTCTGGCCGCCATTGAACCTCTGACGGTTCCGCGGATTCTTACTGCAGCGATGCACTTGCATGGCTTCGTTTCTTCAGTCAACTATTTCACCCAATCCGCCGGAGTTATGAGGCTGTAAGTCTCCTTCAGCGCGTCAAAAACGGCGTAAGCGAAAGAAGGCACCGTCCTCGTCGAACCGGAGCTTCTGGTCCAACAGTCCTTAATGCCAGCAAGGTTCAGAACGACTTTTGAAACTTCGCTCGCTACAAGCCCAAGGCCTCTAGGTCCTGGAACAACAGTAATCTTTGCACCACCGCATTTCCCTTTAATTTGGAATGGCACAGAATGGGCTTTTCCGCAGCCACATTCCCAGCTTCCACACCCTCTCCTGACCGGAACGATGTTCAGACGAGCGTTTGCAGCCGCTTTTTCGATGGCGTTTCGTACTTGGCTTGCTTTCCCTGAACCTAAACCGATGTAGCCATCTCGGTTTCCAACGGCAACTATTGCCCTGAACCTTGATTTTTCGCCTGCATCTGTTTGTTTTTGAACTAGGTTTATGTTTATTACCTCTTCCTGCAAGTCAGGGATCAAAGTGTCGAGAATTTGCGGTTCGCGCACTTGCAGGCCGCCCATGAAAACCTCTTCAATAGACGTTACTTTGCCCTCTTGGATCATCTTTCCAAGACGTGTTCTAGGAACCCACTGCTCCAAATTCCCAGACCTTTCTCGTCGGTCTCTTCTATCGTTTCTACGCCTCACTTCTTCTTGCCTCCACTCTCGAAAGCGGCAACTATGTCCGCTTTGACTTCTGCGAAATGCTTCGTCAACGTTTCCGGAGAGAGCTTTTGCTCCAAGTACTTTGAGAACTTGCGCTGATACACGTCGGGATTGGAAACTAAACTCTCTGCATACTTTGCGATATGCTCACCTTCAATGCTCTTCTGATCCGGCAGTTTCTCCTCGCTGTACGGGATCTCGACGCCTGCATCTAAAACTCCCTTCAGAACGGCGAAAACCCGTGCACCTTTCGAAGGCGATTTCAACCCTATGTCAAGAATCGCTTCTTCTACTCCTTGCGTTTTTGCTTTTTGTCCACAAAGAAAACCTGTTAAATAGGCTGCTGGAAGATTTCCACGAGGAGCTTTCCAACCATGTTTTCCTGCCAGCTCTCTGCTATGGGTTGAAACCAGAACCTCATCCCCATGCGGCCTGGCCACAATCAATTGAGCAGTAACATTGTTGAGGGAGGTTCGAACGGTTAATCGTGGCCTCCCAGAGACTATGAAGGCTCTTCTTGTGCGGTAGTCGGTTTTTCCCTCTCTGCGACGACGGAAAGGAGTGCAATAGCTTGCATTTTTCGCCATCAACGTTTCCTCCAAAGCTCATGCGACTTTAGGTAACGCTCCAGGTCGGCAACTGACTCAAATCTGCCGCTGCTTGCCATCGTGTACATCTTTCGATAAGTGCTTTCAGTAACGGTCTTGTTCGTTTTGAGTTTGCGAAGCCTATTCCTCAAAGCTCGAATTTTGCTCGTCCAAGCCTCTTTCTTGGAGATTCTTGCACGCGGTGAACCCGTTCTGCTTCCAGGTCCGCTTCTAAGTCCTTTCTTCTTTTTCGCATGCAGGATTCGTGCTCTTGCACGGCTTATGCCTTTTTCAGGCAGTTGCTTGACTATGCCCTCATGAATCAACTTCCTAATTTCCTCTCTGGTAATGGCTGCTTCCGCATCGTCGATTCTTTCAGGGTCAATCCACACTCGGTTCTGCCCAACTTTCAGGATTTGCGCTGCCAGACGCCGTTGACTCTTGAGATCCGTCATTGCTTCTCCTTCCTTCCTTTACGCTTCTTTGCCTTCTCCTGCTTGGGCTTTGGCTCTTCGGCTTCGGTCTCTTCTTCCTCTGCCGCTTCTTCCTCAGTTCCGGCCTTCTCTTCCTTTTCTTTCTCTTCTCTCACTTTTCTCTTTTCTTCAACCACTTCTCTGGCTTCTTTAAGGTTGAGAATCGTTATTTTCTTCTTTCGTGCTTCAGCTATTATTCTAGCTCTTTTCCTTTTGCCTACTGTGTGAGCAATCCGTATGGCTTCAGTTTTCGGGTCGATTTCCTTAAGGTCCATGGGATTTGAGACCAGAACTTCCTTATAGCCGGAGGGGTGCAAGCCTCTAGCAACTTTCGGGCCACGATAGCCAGTGCTTACGCCCGCTGGCCAGCCTTTCTTCTTTCTTCGTATTTTGTGGTCTAGGCCTCGTGGTCTGCGCCAAGTCTCCTTCAGGCGCATGTATCGCCAGCTTTCAGGTCTGACAAAAGCGGGTTTTTTCCTTTTCACGCGCGCTCTGACTTTCAATGCTTTTCTGGTGTCTGTGATGTTTTGCTCTGTCATCCTTCCATTCCCTCAAGCCTTTCATACACGTATATGCCGTCTAGGAAGATGCGTGGGTCTTTTCTCTTGATTTTGGTGGCTTGTTCAATGTTTGCGGCTGTTTGTGCTACTTCTTCAAGGTTCAGTCCTTGAACGATTATGTCTTCGCTTTGGACCTTGATTTGGACATTGCCGATTGTCTTGACTTTTCTTGGGTTTCGTTCTCCGGTGAAGTTTTCGATCAGCAGGTTCTTTTCCTTGGTTTTGACTGAGACCGGAAAGTGTGAGAATACTATTTTGAGCTTGTAGGTGAAGCCTTTCCTGACTCCTGTAATCATGTTCTGAATGTGCGAATGAATCGTGCCCACAAGGGATGATTCTCTTTTGCGAGGCCATTCTGCCCAAATGCGAACAGTCTTGTCCTGCCTTTCAATCGATACAGGGGCATAGGAAAAATCGCGGATCAACGTTCCCTTGGTTCCCTTGACGGTGACCTTTCTTCCGTCGATTGACACCTCAACGTCATCTGGAATCTGAATGGTTCTTGAGACTTCGGTCACTCGCATTTAGGCCACCTTTCCTAGTAAATGAATGCTAGTAGCTTGCCTCCGCTGTGCTTCTCCTGCGCCTCTCTGTGGGACAGAACCCCTTTAGGTGTTGAGATAACCATCAAACCTACTTCTCGTGAAGGAAGGAATTTCTTTTCCCATTCTTTGAATTCATCCATTTTCACTGAAAAACGAGGTCTAATGGCTCCGCACTTGTTTATTCTTCCCAGAAGCTGAACCTTGAACTTTCCAGAACGACCATCATCCACGAACTCGAACTCACCGATGTAGCCGTTAAGCTGCATTATTCTCAGGACACGGCCCAGAAGTTTAGAGGCGGGGCTGATCACACATTCGCGCTTGTTGCGCATCTCGTTGTTTACGATCGTTGTCAGACCGTTTGCCAGCGTGTCCATCGCGTTTTTCCTCGTTACTCGTATTTGCTGAACCCTAGTTTTTTGGCTACCTCTCTAAAACAATGCCGACATAAATTTAAATTGTAACGTCGAATAATCGGTCCATAAGCGCCACATCTGCTGCAAGGCCTTACCCCTTTTCCGTGTTTTCTTTCCTTCTTCGGTTTCTGTTTTCCCATACATATGTTTCTCCTAGCTTATGCAACCTCGACTCCTAACGTGTCTTTGACAAATGCAATGGATTCCTCAGGCTTCAAAACATGCTTCGATCCCAGCTTCGTTTTCCTTATTTTACGGTTCTTCACGCGGTAGCCGGGTCGAGTGACCGTTACGCAAACATCCATGCCAAATATGCCAATATCCGGATCGTATTTTACCCCTGGAATCTCAATGTGCTCCTTCAAGCCGAAAGACACGTTGCCCTGATTGTCGAAACTCTTTCTGGAGATCTTGTTTTCGACGACAGGTAAGACTTTCTTGAGGAAGTCTATTGCTTCCTGTTTTCTGAGGGTTACAATGGCGGCTATCGACTCGCCTTTTCTGATTCCGAAATCTCTAATGCTGGTTTTTGCCTTTCTTTTGCAGGGAGTTCGGCCAGTTATCTCCTTCAGAACCGTCGTTGCCTTCTCAAGCGGTTCGCCAGACTTTCCCACACTGAGGTTGACGACCACCTTTTCGATTCTAGGTTTAAGCATGGGCTGGGTTCCCCATTTCTTGCGGATTTCATCCTCAGACAACTCATGCAACCTCCGGTAGCGCTATGAGAGGCTGCTCCTTGCCTACCGCAAAGACAAAGTCCAGAATCGTTTGGTATCGATTGCCCTTCTCATTCTCAATCGTAGCAAGTGTTTGCCTGCGCTTCTTTCCTTCTGCCTTCTCGACCTCGACGATCTTGCCTTGTTTGCCGACATTCTTGCCCCCGGTTATGATTCCAAAGTCCTTCTCTTTCATTTCTATGTGCTCAAGAATTTGCTTCTCCGGAAGGCTGACCTTCAAAGTGTCAAGAGTTTCGTAAACATCCTCTTGCGGATTCTTGGGGTCGGCTATTTTTACTAGGATGTTTGTGCCATCGTGAAGGTTAAGCTGCACATGCCCATTGTCGACGACTTTCTTGTCTTCTATCCTGCAAAGCTTGAATTTCGCTTCATCCTTGTCGATGGACTGCAGGACAAGACCCTTGTACGAAGGCAACACTCTGAAGTGCTCGTCAGCACCAAGCAGGGAAACAACATCCATTAAGCCTACCGGGAAGTCGTCTTCTCTTCTTGTTTTGCCATCAACGTGCACTCCTTCGTGTGCAACTATAGTTTTTGCTTCTTTCCGGGTCTTAGCGACGCCCAGAATGTCTCGAAGCATTATAGTCAAGGAAATGCAGTTCTCAATAGGATGCGGTCCTGCAGCTGGCTTCACGATCCAAGTGACCTCCTTCCTATGAATCGGCCAGAAACTTGGCGCGGGTTTACGCTTTAGCCCTGATGATTCTCCTTTTCTGCCCAAACTACGCTCCTCCCTCAGTCTTGGCAGTTTTGCGCTTGGGTCTCGGTTTCTTAACCTTTGGTTTCTCCTCTTTCGGCGCCTCTTCTTCTGGTTTCTGCTTCTTCTCAGCAACTGGCTTCCTTGCGGCCTTTCTCCTCGTTGTCTTCGGTTTCTTCTCGGGAGCCTTCTCCGCTACTGGCACTTTTTCCTCAACAGCCTCTTCTTTCAGTTCTGCGACTTTCTCTGGAGCCCTCTTCGCAGGCTTCTCTTCAACCACTTCTATCTCTTTGCGAGCGCTCTTTTTTCTAGCCAAAACTTCCTTTCGCCACTTGTCGTCCAGATTAAGGTTGGTAATCATGACTTTAGACGGGTGTACAGGGACGAATATCGTGGTCCCGTCAACTTTCTCCCGTGTCAATCCTTCAACATAGACTCGATACTTTGCTAGGTCGACGCGGGTGATCTTTCCTTCGAATCCTTCATGGTCTCCGCGCATGATCCGTACGGTGTCGCCGCTTCTGACTGGAAAAGTCCTGGTACCGTGTGAAGCTCTCAACTCTGATGACAACGATGCTGCGAAAAGCTTGTGCCTTCGATGGTTCGGCGCTTGATACACAGCTTTTCTCTGTTTTGACGGCTTTGTTACGGGCTTAGTGATCTGCATCTTCTTCCTCCTTTCACACTATTATGCTGGCGGCACTTGCTATCCTTGGCCATCGTTCAGCAGCTTCTTTCGCGACTGGTCCGCGGATCTCCGAGCCTTTCATTTCGCCTTCAGGAGTTATCACTATGGCTGCGTTATCTTCGAACTGGACCCAGACGCCGTCAACCCTTCTGAAAGGCTTCCTCTGCCTCACGACAACAGCTTGAAAAATCTTCTTTCTCATGTCTGGAGTTCCTTGTCTAACTGAAACTGTTACTCTGTCGCCGACGGCTGCGGTTGGGTAACGCCTCAGTCTACCCTTGTAGCCCATGACTTGGATCAAGCGCAACACTCTGGCTCCCGTGTTGTCTGCGCATCTCAGCACAGAACCAGTTGGCAGTCCCCTTGAAATCCTCCGTCCATATCCGCTTATTCCCTTTGCAGTTGGTGCTCTTTGCTTGGCTTTTGCCGCCATCCTACTTCGCCTCCAGCTTCTCCACGACGACGAATGACACGGTTTTGCTTACCGGGCGGCATTCAGCTATCTTCACGTGGTCTCCTTCTTTCACGTCTATACAGGGGGGCCTGTGCGAAGAAATGCGGCTGTGTCTCCTTTCATACCTCATGAACTTCGGAACGTAGTAAAGATAGTCGCGCTTCACAACGACAGTCTTGTCCATTTTTGCACTAGCAACAACACCCTCCAACACTCGGCCTCTCACTGGAAGCTCTCCATGAAAGGGACAATTCCGATCAGTACAAGTTTTCTTCGGCTTCTTGAAAACGAGTGACATTACCATAGTCTCCTAATGTGCTTCTTCAAACGGTCTTCCGGTCTTCCCACAAGAAGCCTACCATTAATCTCGACAACAGTTCTATCAGGAAATGTGAAATGAAAAATGGCTGATTCCTTCACTACCGCTTTTCTTGTTCCATTGCTCAGTATCGTGAAGGTGTTACGTGTTTCATCTATTATCTTCCCCGAGACTCCTGCATACCCCCGATGTTTGCTCTTGGCAGCTTCTGCCTGGGTGCCTATGAATTCGCATCGGATTATGTCGGGAGTTACTTTCATTTAGCTTTCTTCTCCTTCTTCTTCACTTTTCCAATCCCAAGCTCCCGCTCTCTTTCTATAGTTAGAATACGCGCAATCGCTCTGCGCAGATGCTTCAATCGAGCTGGGTTCTCTACCGTTCCGCCTGCTCGAATCATTGTTTCCAGTCGGACAAGTTCGGTTCTGAGTTCGCCCAGCCTCTTCTTGCAATCTTCAGAAGACATATCCCTTATTTCTTTGACTCGAAGTATCGGCACTTACCCAGAAGCCTCCTCTTTGTCGCTTGCCTCCCCGGATGGTTCTTCTTGGGCTTTTTCCTCAATTTTCTCTTCAGGCTTTTCTTCAGTTACTGGTGCGTCTTCTTTCCCTACTTCTTCTTGTTCCATGGGTACTTGCTCTTCGGGTGGTAGCTTTTCGGCTATTTGAAACTTGTCTGGGAAAATGGCATCTGGAGGCATGATCCTGACCTTTACGCCGAACATGCCGGGTTTCATTTGAACATGCATCTCAGTCTTCCGCTGATACTTCAGCGGAGGATCTCCGCACTTCGGGAGGTATCCAGCCTTGAATTTCTCATATCTTGCCCTTTCAGTTCTCAGCTTACCGCTTATCCTTATCTCCACACCTAAGGCTCCTGCTTCCATGACTTGGTTCAAAGCCCAGAACCCTGCACGCCTAAAGTGCACACCTCTTTGCAGTGCTGAGGCAATCTTTGACGCAACAACAAAAGCGTTCAATTCTGGAATTTCGATCTCGGAAACAGAAATCTGCGGGTTAGGAACCCTGAACGTCTCTTCGAGAGTAGCGGCAAGCTCCCTTATTGTTTCTCCACCCCGTCCGATCACCAAGCCAGGGCGCATTGCATAAATGACTATGTGAGTCCCAAGCGGCGTCTTGGAAATCGTCACGCCGCCGTATCCTGCTCTTTCAAGCTTTCTCTGCAAAAATTCGTCAATTTCAGTCCGTTTGATAGACTCCGTCACAAAATGCTTCACGATTGACATTATGCTTCTTCTCCTGTCTCCGGTTTCTCTTCCAAAGCAAGCTCAATGTGTGTCAATGTCTCGATTTTCGGCGATGATCTACCTTGAGCCCGCGGCTTGTAGCGTTTGATCTTCATTCCTGGATAAGCTGCTGCATGCACAACGCGCAAACGGTCAGTGTCCAACCCTTTATTCTCAGCGTTTGCTTCCGCTCCTTCAAGCAGTTTTAACATGCTCTTCGCGACTTTCACGGGATACCTGCCAGCAAAAGCTTTCACCAGTCCGTGCCGATGTCCCACCTTCTTTCTAAATCTTCGTATTGGCACTGGTTTTTCCTTGGCCATTACTTCTTTGAGAAACTGTTTGGCTTGAGCAAGCATCATTCCCTTGATTGTTCTGCACACTTCTCGTGCATGCTTGGGAGATACTCTAAGCTCGCGTCCGCTAGCTTTCACGGTTTTTTCGGGATCCAGTTCTCCTTCAATTATCGAGTATCCCCATTTTGGCACTCTTTGCTCTCTCCGAACTGCAAATCAAAGGCTGTATGGCTATTTATATGGCTTTCCTCTGAAGCAAATGATTTCCAGACCAGTTTGCTTTCCGCAAGCAGCTACAAAACACAATCCGTCTCGAACGCAGATCTTGTCTGGAACCATTATCCAATCAGTGCATTACGATGCTCCAGCCCTAGAAAACCATGGGTTCAGCACCATGCGTTTAAGTTCAACTTGCAAAGATAGGGTAAAAGCGAGAGCGTGGAATACTTGGCAGACAATAACGGTCACATTACCATGTTGCATGGCGCCGGCGGCTCCGTCATGCATGATTTGGTTAAGAACTACATCGTGAAGTATTTTGGCGGTGCAAACATCGCGGAGGTCCCGCTTGAAGCCATGGATGACGCTGCCGTGGTCGGCGACATAGCTTTCAAAAGTGATTCCCACGCCGTTAAGCCTATTTTCTTTCCTGGAGGCGACATCGGGCGCCTTTCCATCTCCGGAACCGTTAATGATCTTTCAGCAATAGGTGCTGAACCCTATGCGTTGGCTTGCGGTTTCGTTTTGGAGGAAGGCTTGGCGTTGGCTGATTTTGAACGGATTCTGGCAAGCATGCAGAAAACCTGCATTGAGGCGGGCGTCAGTATTGTCACGGGTGACACGAAGGTGGTTGAGAAAGGAGCTTTGGGCGGTTGCGTAATAAACGTGTCCGGAATCGGCAGAAGAACCCCTTCTTTAGAAAGGAACCTGAAGATTGTCAGACAGTTTAGACAAGACTTCAAGCCCCGTTGGGTCTTAGATTCGAACCTTGCCGCGGGTGACAAGATAGTTTTGTCTGGATCGATCGGCGATCACGGCTTGGCTGTTCTGTCTGCCCAAGAAGGCGTGAGCTTTGGAAGCGACATCAAATCTGATGTTAAACCCCTGAACCGCCTGATTCAACGTTTACTGGGGGAAGCTGGTGGAATCGTTGCCATGAAAGATCCAACTAGAGGCGGTTTGGCTGATGCCATAAACGAGTTCAGTGAGAAATCCGGAGTGGGCGTATTGCTTCATGAAGACAAGATACCTATCAAGGAAGACGTGCGTTCTGCATGCGAGATGCTTGGTTTAGACCCCTTTGAGATTGGAAACGAAGGAAAGATCATTGTCGGCGTGGTTAAAGAAATGGCCGGAGAAGTTCTGCAGCTTCTCCAGAAAACCAGCGAAGGAAAAGAAGCTCAGATCATCGGCGAAGCCACAAAGGACTTCAACGGTGTAGCCATGCAAACAGTTGTGGGCGGAAAAAGAATCGTCGTCAGACCCGTAGGAGACCCAGTTCCCAGAATATGCTAGTCTAGAGGTCACCTTCTCTTGATGAACCTCGCTATTGCCGCAGCCAGCAAGAGCAACGGCAGAACCATGAAATGCAATACGATTTCGATGATTATGGGAACGCTTAACACCCAGTAAAACAATGCGAACTCGGAGCCAACGAGTGATCTTACAACTGCAAACGAAACGACTGAAAGCACTGTGCCGATGGTGAGAGCTTTTGCACCGAACCACGAGTCTCGATCATCCAAGACTGCGGCTTCTGGTTCCAGATTCTTCAGCAGCGGAACCTTTCCCTTCAGTGGCGAAAGCGTTAGCGCATAAACCAGCAAAGGTGATAATGCCGAACCAAACAGAAGCCCTGTAATCAACCTAACGTCATTCGTGCTCTCCCAAAGTCCGAAAAGTTGTCCGAAGGAATCCAACAGCAAAGGAAGCATCATAGCCAATGACACATAGAGGTTAGGCGGACCCTTCGCTCTTTTCCTGCGGAAAAAAGGCAGCAAAGCATATCCTAACAGAAGCCCAATCAGGCCTCCTGTGTCTCTTGCGCACACTGGAAGGAAGTGACCTCCAATTAACAATGTTCTTTCTTGTTTTTGATGGCAAACCAGACTGCCTATGAAGTTGAAAATGTTGATAATTTCATCGGCTAACGACATCGTATTACCTTTGCGTAAAAATATAGAAAAAGGAGTTTGTAGGACTGTTTTGGTTATGATGGAGGCGGTGGTGGTTGATTTGGGGATTTGTCTTTTCTGACGACGAGGTATATGATTATTCCTAGCAGGCCGAGTAGAATCACGATGAGAAGCCACATAACGCCACTCATTCCACGTGACTCTGCGTCTCTGTAGACCCATATGGCAACGAGAATCCAAACGATGAACCAAACTATCGGTATTATGAGGCACATAAAGACACTAAGGCCTAGAAGTCCCAAACCCCACTCGTCTTGAGCTATCAGCAGCGATATTATGTATTCCAGCAGCATTTTTTTCTCCTCTGTTGCCTTATTGTTGACATGCACTTATAAGATTTATTAATACAACGAGGAACCGCGAGTTTTCCGTCTAGGCTTGTCTTCTAGAGGAGTGATCTGTTGGAACCCTGTTGTTGCAGATATGAGTAGAGTTGCTTCATGTAGTTTTGCATGTTGTCCATGCGCTTGGTTAGTTCATCGATTTTGAGCTCAAGCTTCAGTATCCTTTCACGAAGTTCAGTAACCTCTAAGCTTCTGTCAGACATGCTTTCAACCTTTTTATATTCTATCTGCTGTTGGCTATTTATCGTCTTCGCCCAGATGCGACACGTTCCTTCACTGCTCACCATGCACGCACCAACGGGCTTCTGCGGAACGCAAGCTTTCATAAAGAGTGGGCATTCATCAGGCTTGATCTTTCCGATCACAACAAGATGACACCTGCAGCCGGGAGGCGTATCCAGACCATGCTCGATCTTCACTTTGTGCTTTGAATGAGCGTCGTAACGTTCGTATTTCCGCCGAAGCGTGAATTTAGAGGACGTGATAGTGCCTAATCCTCTCCAGTTGCCATCAACAGGTTCAAAAACAGCCTGCATTAGTTCCTGAGCTTTGACATTTCCTTCCCAGTGGACAGCACGAACATACTCATTTTCAAGACGAGGCTTGCCTTCGCTTAGCTGCTTCAGAATCATATATATTCCGAACATGACGTCAAGAGGTTCGAACCCTGCTACAACGACAGGTACGCCATATTCTAGTGGGAAGATCTCGTAGGGTTTGAGTCCGATGATTGTGCTTGCGTGCCCCGGTGCAATGAGGCCGTTCAGGCTCAGGTCTTTCATTTCGACAAGCAGTTTCATGGCGGGTGGGATTAGTCTGTGAGAGATTAGAAAGCTCATGTTTCTAGGCGGCTTATTAATTAGTTCAACGGCAGTTGAGGGTGCCGTTGTCTCAAAGCCTACCGCGAAGAAGGCAAACTGCTTGTTTGGTTCCTTTCCAGCCATTTTCATGGCGTCGGCAACGCCGTAGACGACGCGCACGTCAGCTCCCTCAGCCTTGGCGTCAAGAAGTGACATCTTCGATCCAGGAACACGCAGAACATCGCCAAAACACGTAACCGTTACGCCTTTCTGCGCAACTTGTACAGCTTCATCGATTTCGGAGGCAGGAACTATGCAAACCGGGCAACCGGGTCCAGCAATGACTTCCACGTTTGAAGGCAACAGACTGCGGATGCCAAAGTGTGTTATCGTCCATTCGTGCGTACCGCAAACGTGGCAGATTTTGACCGTGCCTTTCTTGGGTGCGATTTCATGGATTTTCTTGGCTATGCGTCCTGTCAGTTCAGGGTCTCTGAATCTCAGTCTTTCAACCATTTTTCGGTCAACTTGCTTGGTCTTGTCTCGACTGTGTTTCTGCTTGCAGAATTTCGTTCCACAAGTTCAGGGTTTCCAAAGCCTCTTTCTCATCCAGAACCTGAATTGCGTATCCTGCGTGCACCAGAACATAGTCGCCGGCCTGAGCACTAACAAGAGTCACGTTAACCTCTCTGAGGACACCTTCGCCAAAGTCCACCTGTGCCTTGGCTTCCTTGACGCTTACGACTTTTCCCGGAATCGCCAAACACATGCCTATCTATCATTTACCAGAACTGGCGAAGATAAATCAATTATGGTTCAGTACTTGGAAAAGCCAACAGCAACTGACTGGCCAAAAGACACTCCGCCGTCACCAGCTGGAACAGCATCATGAACTAGAACCCGCAGACCTGCGTTCTCAACTATTCTCCGCACGCCATCTGCCAAGATTTCATTGCACGCTGCTCCACCCGAAAAGCCTATAGTCCGAATGTTGTTCTCTGAAGCTTTTTCCAGTGCTAGCGTAGCAAGCCCCTTCGCAAGGTATGCGTGGGCATAGTATGCAAGATCCTCCTTTGAACACTTGTTCCTGTTCTCGAATATCTCAAGTAGCATCCGAGTCGTTTCGAGTGTGTCGCCCTTCATATCTGGCTTGAGCTTGAGAACCGCCTTGCCTTTTCTCGCGACTGATTCAAGCCTCATAGCAGGTTCGCCCTCGTAAGTGCGCTCGTAGCAAACGCCAAGAATGGCTGCAACCGCGTCCAGAATTCTTCCGCAGCTCGTCGTTTCTGACATTCCATTTCCTTTCCTAAGCTGATGAAGAATGACCTTGATCTCTCGTTCCCCGTGCGGGAAGTGTTGCTTGTTTTCAAGAAGCCAGTCTTCCACGCTTATCTCATTTTTCAGTGCGCCCGCGGCGATTCTCAACGGATATCGTGTGGCAAGATCACCGCCTATCAATGGCTGCCTCTCCAGATGAGCCACACGCTTAAACCCGAAACTGTCTTGAGCACACAAGAGTATCTCGCCCCCCCATGCCCCACCATCTGAGCCATATCCGTACCCGTCGCAGCATATGCCGATCATCTCTTTCATGTTGTGTTCTGCCATCAGTGCTGCAATGTGCGCATAATGATGCTGAACTTGAAAGAGTTGCCAGCCGTTTTGTTCTGCCAGCTCCTTGGCGAGCGCGGTGGTTGTGAATTTTGGATGTAAATCGCATGCGATGGCCTCTACGTTGCTGTTTGTAAGGCAGATGAGGTGTTTTGTGGTGTTTTCGAGGAAGTTTCTTGTTTCAACGTTTTCTACGTCGCCTATGTGTTGGGAAATGAAGGCTTTGTTCTCAAGCAGAACGCATACCGTGTTGTTCAGTTCTCCGCCTAAGGCTACGACGCATCGTCTTGCTTTTGTTTTTAGAATGATTGGCGCGGGTGCGTAACCCCTTGAGCGTCTGATGAAAGCTCTTTTTTCACCGTGCATGCGGGCGACTGAGTCATCGCATCTGTGTGCTATCTGACGGTTGTGGAATAGGAAGTAGTCCACGGTGTTGCCGAGAGTTTTCAGGGCTTCTTGGTCGTCCGTTATTATGGGTTGGTTGGGTGGGTTGGCGCTTGTCATCACGAAGGCTGGTTCGTCTGCTTCGTCAAATAGCATGTAGTGTAGACCTGTGTAGGGAAGCATGACGCCTATGTTGTGAAGGTCTGGGGCTATCAAACTGGAAAGATGATAATCGCTTCTTTTGTTCAGCAGAACTATTGGGCGGGAGTGGGAAGTTAGAAGCCCTTCCTCGGCTTTGCTTACTTCTGCGAATGTTTCTATGGTCTCCAAGTTTCTTGCCATTATGGCGAAGGGTTTCTGGCTTCTGTATTTGACTCCTCGGAGTCTGGCTATGGGCTTGTCTTTCGTGGTTGCCGTTGCGACATGGAAGCCGCCATAGCCTTTGATGGCGAGGATGTTGCCCTCTTGGAGGAGTTTTCCGGCTTCTCGAATTGGGTCTTTGCTTCCTACTTGTTTGCCGTCGTGAGTTGTTAAGTGGGTTTTGGGGCCGCACTTTGGACAGGCCAGTGTTTGTGCGTGGAATCGTCTATCCACTGGATCTGCGTATTGATTTTGGCAGAACCGGCACATCGTGAAGTCTTTCATGGTGGTGTTTTCACGGTCGTAGGGAAGCTGTTCGATTATGGTGTATCTTGGGCCGCAATTAGTACAGGTGATGAAGAAGTAATCATGTCTTCTGTCTCTAGGCAGTCTGAGTTCTTGGAGGCATTCTGGGCATATGGCTATGTCTGGTGGGATGATTGAGCCTGAATGTTCTACTTCTCGGGAGCTTCTCTGGATTGTGAAGCTTCCGTGTTCATTCTTGCCTTGAAGTTGCGTTGTAGTGATCTCATAGATTTGAGCCAAAGGCGGCTTTTTCCGCTTCAAGTCTGTTAAGAAAGCCTTGATGCTTTTGTCTTGTCCTTCAAGAAAGATTTCAACTCCGGCGTCGCCCTTGTTCTTGACATAGCCTTTCAAATTATTCTTCACTGCTATGCGGTAAACGAAGGGACGAAAACCTACGCCTTGAACTATGCCTTTGACATTGACTCTTACGCGCACCAATGGCCTCTCTTAAAGCTAGATGCCCTGCACGCTTCATATGCATTTTGACGCTACTTGCCAGTTCCATGCATGTACACTAGGTGTGTGGCTGCTTACTTCATGATTTATTAGGTTCAGAAATGCTAAGAGTGCCTAGTTAGCCCAGTAATCGAATCCTAGAGGGGGAATTATTCCATGGTAAAAGCTCAGGAAACAGGTAAAATTGAAGCTCAAGCAACTGGAAAGTTCGAATCTATTTCTAAGAGCATTTGCCCAGAATGCCACACGACAATTCCAATGAGGATTTATGAAGAGAATGGTGTCATCTACCTCGAGAAGACTTGCCCCGAGCATGGCAAGTTCGAGGACGTTTATTGGGGCGATTCAGAGCTTTTCAGATGGTTCTATGACAACTGGTATAGTGAGAAGTATGTGGGCAGCGGTTTGAAGAACCCTCAGAGCCAGACAGTGAAGGGTTGCCCGTTTGATTGTGGAGTCTGTCCTAAACATAAAACGCAAACGATTCTGGGCATTATCGACGTTACTAACAGGTGTAACATGGCATGCCCCGTATGTTTTGCTTATGCAGGAGCTTCGAATTATGTTTATGAACCTTCCTTTGAGCAGATTGTGGAAATGTTCAAAGTGCTTAGGGCTAACAAGCCTTGGGCCTGCAATGCGTTGCAGTTCAGTGGCGGAGAGCCGACCATAAGGAATGACTTGCCTGACTTGATTAGGGAAGCCAAGAAGGCAGGCATAAGCCACATCGAAGTTAACACCAATGGCATACGCATCGCCGAGGACATCGAGTACTTTAGGAAGTTGCGCGAGGCTGGCTTAAGCACGCTCTACCTTCAATTTGACGGCTTACGAGAGGACATCTACAAGCAGACCAGAGCAAGAACAAACATGATTCCTATCAAGCAGAGAGTGATAGAGAACGCACGGAAAATAGGCGTGGATTCGGTTGTTCTGGTTGTGACTCTGGCAAAAGGCGTGAACGACAAGGACTTGGGAGCTATTGTTGATTACGCTGTCAAGAATCATGATGTTGTTCGATGCATAAACATTCAGCCGGTTTCGATGGCGGGCAGGCTTCAGAAGAACGAGATGCGCAAACTCCGCATAACAATTCCAGACGCAATCAAAGAGATTGAGGCTCAAACGAATGGCGCTGTAGGGCGTTTTGACTGGCGACCGGTGAACTGGCCCACTCCAGTATCAAAGGGCATGGGCGCCATCAAGAACAAGGTGTATCCTGAGTTTACGATTCATCCCATGTGTGGTGCCGCCACTTTTCTAGTGGTTGAAAAGGATGGTTCGTATAAGCCAATAATGGATTATGTGGATGTGGACAAGTTCGCGGAATTGTTCTGGAGCGTTTACTACTCAGGCGCGAAAGGAAGGAAGACCATTGCCAAAATGAAGCTCGCAAAGCTGTTGCCTATGGCCAAGCACGGAATCGTTAGGGGTCTGATCAAGGATGTGGTTACAAAGGGCAGTTATGAAGCTCTTGGCGACCTAATGCGGAGGATTGTCATGATTGGCATCATGCACTTCCAAGACGTGTGGAACATGGACTTGGACCGAGTGCAGAAATGCGCCATTCACTATGCTACGCCAGACGGAAAAGTGAGATGCTTCTGCACCTACAACAGCCTGCACAGACCAAACGTAGAAAAGCAATTCGCGATACCCATCAGTGAATGGACGAAGAAAACAGGCAAAAAACTCAATGAGTATACTTGATGCCCTTTCTGCTGGATTGCGATGCTACCGGAAAACAAAATCTAAGCTCAGAGCAGACATTTGAACTGTAATGCAAGCATAACATCAGCCATATTGCTAGATCGATGAGAATATGGATGCCCGAAAAACCAAGACTGTCAGGAAAAGGATGACAGACCACACAATTCCGAAAATGAGCAAGCTCTGAGCCATGTCTTCGTCACGATCTTTTGTGCCGATGTAGCCCACTAAGCCTCCGAGAAGGCCGAAGAAGAATGGAACCAAATACCACAAGACTGTTGGTGCCTCAGTAAGAGTATCCTCTAACGTATTGGACTGTGAAATGCTGCTTGGAGCGACGTAGTGACTTGGGAGGGTCTCTGCGCCTGAACTGAGTTTCTCTGTTCTTGCTTCAAGGGCTTTGACGGAAACGAGGTATGATTGCTCGTTGACTTTGCCTTCTGCGAAAAGAAGGGCCAGTTTCTCAATAGCGGCTTTTGTTTTTGCTATTTCTTTTTCGACTTACTGCTTCGAAGTCGCCACGGTCTCGGGTTCGACGAGGTAGTTACAACTGATTTCGCATGTTTCGCGTTTCTTGCACAGATAGCAGCACAGATTGCTGGGAATATTGGTGCAGGATTCGTCTCTAACAACTATGCCCTCTTTTTCCTGACTTACTGCTTGGCATGCGCCATCATTCAGGAGATAATCGCAGCTTATGTCCTCTTTTGTTGCCGTGACTTATTCCTTCCATGGAATCCTTGACGATGTATTCACTAGTGAGCAAGGGAATAAATCCCTTGCAATCCCCGCGCTGCAATCCCAGTAACTCAGGTCAGTCAACAAATGACCTTGAAAGCTTGTACTTTTTGCTGCTTGAAGCGACAAACGTTTTTATACTGGTGTCGTGTGTTTCAGAATTGTCACATTAACTCGCGCTTGAATAAAGGAAGCTTTTGAAAGGCTTCTGGATTATCAGCAGAAATTTTGTGATAGGAGAAATGAAACAAATGCAAGTTAGATGCTTTAGAGATTTAGCGTTGAGCCCGCAGGTCATGCGCGGAATTGAGGAGCTTGGATTCACGGAGCTTTTTCCAATTCAAGCTGAAGCAATTCTACCATTGCTTGAGGGCAGAGACGTAATAGGACAAGCTCAAACAGGGACAGGCAAAACTGCCGCCTTCGGCGTTCCGATGATTGAACGTTTGGACCCGAAAGTCAATCGCGTTCAGGGCTTGGTCTTGGCACCAACACGCGAACTTGCCGTTCAGGTAGCAGACCACATGAGCAAGTTCGGCAAGTATGCCGGATTCAAGGTTCTGCCAGTTTACGGCGGAGAATCCGTTCAGAAACAGGTATGGGCGCTGGAACGAGGCGTTCATATTGTGGTGGGCACGCCTGGTCGTGTGATAGACCTCATGAAACGCGGCGTACTCAATCTTTCGTACGTTAGGGTTCTTGTTTTGGATGAGGCTGATAGGATGTTGGACATGGGCTTTATAGACGACATAGACTACATACTCAGACGAGTGCCAACGAATAGGCAGACAAGCCTGTTCTCAGCTACCATAGACGAGAACGTGCGAAGAGTATGCAATAGATACATGAAAAACCCACAGGAAATACTCGTAAGCAAGGACGAAATAGCTCTGGAGCAGATCAACCAGTACTACATGGTCGTGAACCCCGCCAACAAATTCGATGCATTATGCAATATACTACACGAGAACCGTGTGGAACGAGCTATAATCTTCTGCAGAACACGCATCGACACAAGCAGGCTGGCAGATGGCTTGAGAATAAGAGGTTTTGATGCGAAACCATTGCACGCTGGCTTTACTCAGGCTCAAAGAGACTTCGTGACCAATGCTTTCAGAAACGGAAAGCTGCGACTGCTTATCGCGACTGATGTTGCCGCGAGAGGCTTGGACATTCAGGGAATATCGCACATCATAAACTATGACGTTCCGTCCGAAGCACCGACCTATTTCCATAGGATTGGCAGAACCGCTAGGAAGGGTGGTGAAGGCACAGCGATAACGCTTGTAGGTTATGGGGAGCTGTCTGACCTTGAGAACATACGTGCTTTGACGAAAACCACCATGGAAGAGTTGGACGAGTCTAGGCTGTGTGGTCCTGTAGTTTAAGTGCGCGTGTTTATAAGGGAGGAAGTGTTCTATTTTGGCGGTAGCGTTCTGGTGTTGAACAACAACCCCGACACAGCAACGTTACACGCGACAAACAAACAACAACAAAAAAAGGAGTGACCAAGAATGAATAGAGATCCGGGAACCGTTTTCATTGGAAGGAAACCAGCAATGAGCTACGTGCTAGCTGTCATCACAAGCTTCTCGTCAGGCAACGCCAAAGAAATAACACTGAAAGCACGCGGACAAGCCATAACCACAGCAGTCGACGTAGCTGAAATAACCAGAAGCCGCTTCCTCAAAGACCTGAAGATCAACAAAATCTCCATAGGAACCGAAGAACTGCCACCACGAGAAGGCGAAAACAGGTCAAGAATGGTTTCCACGATGGAAATAACCATGGGAAAAGAGTAGGCAAAGATTGCGAAGCAAAGTATCCGTCGGCGAGTACCTCGCCTTTCTTTCCACCAAATTTGAAGTAGACCCGGACAACCTTTTTTCTGCATTGATCTCTGCTGAGAAGAATCAAGAAGCAACTTGCGGCGATCTCCAGATCAAGTGCCGCAGCAGAACTCAAGAAAGAGTCGTTATGCTAATAGCCAAAGGCCCCAAGGTCATCGCCCAGTTTCCTGTTCCACGAGGATTCCTTCTAGAACAGAAAAACCCGATCAGAAGTTTCAGAACCACTAGCCTGAACTGCAGGGGTGCACCAAAGAAGACTGAGAACTCGTTATCGTTGCACATTAAAGATCTCAGAATAGGCATGAAACAAATTAACCTCAAAGCTAAGGTTCTGGAAATACCCAAACCAAAAATGGTCTTCACAAGATTCGGCAACTACGCAAGCGTGGTTAATGTCATGATAGCCGATGAGACGGGTTCGATTAAGCTGTGCTTGTGGAATGAGCAGATAGACTCCATATCTGTGGGCGACACAGTTCAGATCGAGAATGCATGCATGTCCACGTTCAGAGGCGAAAAACAACTTAAAATCGGCAAAAAAGGAACGCTCACCAGCACGGTCGACATAGCAAACCCCTCCCTAGAAGAAGCGAACAGCTTCCAAAACTAGCCTTTCATGAAAAGGGCAGAGATGCATTTCGAACAGGAAAACAAAGAAGAATGTATCTAGGCCTTTTGCACTTTTTTGCGTTCCTCTTCTTGGAGCACTCTTCTCAGCACCTTGCCAACTAGCGTCATTGGTAGCTCTTTCCGGAACTCGATCTCTCTAATAGCTTTGTAGGGCGCCACCTTTTCGTTCACGAACCTCTTGATCTCATCTTCCGTTGCTGTTGTTCCGTCTTTCAGCACAATGAAGGCTTTGGGAATCTCGCTTGCTACCGGGTCTGGTTTGCCGACGACTGCACACAGCTTTACTGCCGGATGTTCATAGATCACGTCTTCGATGTCTCTCGGGTAAACGCTGTAGCCTTTGTACTTGATCAGATCCTTCTTCCGATCAGTGATGTAGAAGTACCCGTCTTCATCCATCTTTCCAATGTCGCCCGTCAACAGCCATCCATCCTTGAGCACAGCAGCTGTTTCTTCAGCCAAGTTCCAGTAACCCTTCATCACTTGCGGACCCTTGACCACAAGCTCACCCACCTCTCCTACAGAAAGCTCCTTCTCGCCCGTCTCAATGTCTGCGATTTTAGCTTCCGTGTCAGGCCAAGGCAAACCAATGCTGCCGACCTTAACCGTCTTCAGCGATTTATCCAATGGGTTGCAGTGCGTGACCGGTGAAGACTCCGTGAGCCCATAGCCTTCCACAAGAACGCCGCCCGTTGCATCCATCCACTTTTTCTGCACTTCCGGTGGAAGGGGAGCCGAACCCGAAATGCAGAAACGCACAGACGAAAGATCATACTTGTCAAAGTTCGGGTGAGCCAAGAGCACTGAATACATGGTTGGTGCTCCACAGAAACATGTAACCTTGTGTTTCTGGATCGCCTTCAACGTTCCTTCAAGGTCGAATTTTGGCAGCATAACCATCTTGCCAGCTTGGGAAACAGGCGCATTCATGCCGGTAGTCATGCCATAAATGTGGAAGAGGGGCAAAACTGTCAGAAAAGTCTCTTTGCCCTCGGTACCTCTAAGCCAAGCGTTGCATGAGAGAGCATTTGAGACCAAGTTCATGTGAGTGAGCATAGCGCCCTTCGCTGTACCTGTAGTACCGCCAGTGTACTGCAATGCCACCAGATCCTCTTTCGGATCAATCACAACTTTAGGCGGATCAGGAGGATACTTGTCCAGCAGTTCCTGGAAGAAGTATACGCCGGGTTTGCGCTCAACCTTGTGTGAGGGAATCTTTCTGAACAGTGTTCCCACAAACGCGATGGAGCCAGGCATGTACTCTTTCAAGCTCGTAACGATAATCCGCTTGAGCTTGGTCTTGTCCATGACCCTTTCAACAATCGGATAAAGCACATCCAAAACCACAATCGTCTCAGCACTTGAATCGACTAGCTGGTGCTCAACCTCACGCTCCTTATACAAGGGGCTTATTGCGGTCTCAATCGCTCCGATCTTTATGGCACCATAATAGGCAATCACGAACTGAGGCATATTGGCTAGGAAAAGCGCCACTTTGTCTCCTTTCTTGACACCAAGGTCGCTGAGCGCGGTCGCGAACTTGTCGACCGCCACACCCAATTCTCGGTAAGTCATGGGTTTGTCAAAATAGACGATCGCGGTGTTCTCAGGGTACTTCTCCACCGTCTGTTTCAACAAGTCTGAAAGCGGAAGCTCAGGATAATCGATATGCTTGGGAACCCCTTCAGGCCACAATCTGAACCACGGCTTCTCGGTTGAAGCTGACTTCGACTCGTCTCTTGTTTCCCGCATCGCTTCAGGAGCTTCAAGGATCTCCTCAGTTTGAAGAATCTCGGAAACAGGTTTTTCCTGAACCGAAGTTTCTGCAGAGGGTGCCTCTTGGATAGGCTTCTTAAACTCTTTCTTCTTTCTCGTTCTCTTCGTCGGCATAAATCAAAACCAGTCCTTTAATATCTCAGCCAACAAGTAATAATACTTTCTACAATGGGATTGTCCATGAGAACTGAGCAGACATGGATCAAAAGTGAAGATGCAAAGCTCTACGCTGAGCTACACTTTCCAGATGAAGTCCCGGCGCCGGCGATTCTGATTCTGCATGGAATGAATAGCCAAGGCTTTCACTTGCTCAAGATTTACGACAGACTAGTCAAAACAGCCTGCAGAGAAGGATATGTCGTCATGCTTTTCGACTTCCGAGGAGTAGGCAAAAGCACTGGGAAATTCGACTACGGCATTGGCGAACAACAGAACGTCAAATCCGCACTCAACTACATTGCTAGCAGATCCGAGGTGTCTCACGACCAGATCTACGTTGTAGGTCACAGCCTCGGAGGGGCGGTTTCACTTTACGCTCTACAAGATGAGACGCGAGTAAAAGGCCTCGTTCTGTGGTCGACCCCGAAAAACCACAACTACAACGTCAAGAAGTTCATGCGCCGCACAAGAGGAAAGCTAAGTCTGTATGCGTTTCTGGTTCTTTCAAGAATGGACAAGTTACTCAACGTTTCGAGCCTGTTCAGGCTCGAAGTCTACGGAATAGAACTGCGGCCCAGATTCGTAAGAGAGAAACTCATGAAACTCAATGAATGCGAAGCTGCATCAAAACTGAGAAATGTTCCACTGCTCATCGTGATTGGAGACAAAGACGTTTTGGTTGGCGTGGACGAGGCCAAAGCCATCTATCAGGCAGCAAGCGAACCCAAGAAACTTGTGATAATCGCTGATGCAGATCATATCTATCTCAGAAAGGAAGAAGAGCTGATCGACAGAACCCTAGATTGGATAAGGGAAGTGGAAATGAACGATTTCTTTGGAGTTTCCGCGGCTTTGCAGCGTAATTGGAGTCATTGTTGGTATTAGCTACCGCTTTCAGTCTTCCATCTAGGCATACAAGTGCTTCTTAAAGTGAAGTCTGTTGGAAAGCATCAGTGTTATGGGTATGATGTTCCATAGTGCTTGCAGATTGTATAGTAGTCTTTCAGGTCGACTTTGAGGTCGTTGTCAACATCGGCGTTCGGATCCCAGTTCGGCCTGCCCGGACAAGAGCCGTAAGCTTTGGCCACTTGGAAGATCTCTTTGAGATCGACTTTTCCGTCGCCGTTCAAGTCGTATGGCATAGCGATTACGACTAGCCCACCCTCAAGGCTGTTATCAGTTACTTCTGTTTCCTCTGGAACAGGCAACGCATGCACGCTAGTGAAGTACGTTCCCTTGGCGTGGCCAATGGTATCCCACGTGAAAGCAAGAGTCGTTAAGCTTCCCTTTGTCAGAGTCACGTCCGCAAATGTATGTATGACAGTTGTGTTTGCGTGGACGGTTACGCTGAAGATTTCGGTTGTGGAGCCATAGTTGCCGATCGTTATATTGACGTTGACGGTGAGGCCCTCCCAGACGATTGTTCGCGATGTCACGACAGCTAATATTCCGATGTCATGCTGTGAACCATGTGGATTCATCAAAGGATAACGGTCCGTGGCGCCTGCGCCAATAACATATGGCGTGTCGCCTATTCCGTCGCTACCTGTCTCGTTCTGATAAGGTCCTTGATAGAGGTCTGTGCTGATATAGTCGCTCCAATAGTTTCCGCCAGAAGGATAGCTATCATCCCAAGCATTTTCCAGCTCGTAGCCGAATACTTGATAGTCGTTGCACAGAAAGCTGTTGTGAAAGACAGTGTTCTGTTTGACGAGGTGCCCAGACAGCGAAATGCCAACAATGTTTTTTGCGATGACGTTTTCTGTTACAGTGTTGGACGATGATTCAAACAGTATTGCGATGCCATATTCGTTGTTGACTATCTTGTTTTGGACGATGGTGTTGCGGACGGACTGGTATATTCTGATCCCGGTGTTCTTGTTTGCTATAAAGTTCTTTGATATGACACTGTCGGATGCTCGTATGTGAGAATTTATCCCTATCATGTTGTCCGTTATGATATTTTGCGTTATTACGTGGCCGCTAGTATAAATGAACTCAACGCCCCACCAGAAGCCTCTGATCTTGGCGTTCTTGATCGTGATGTTATTGCCTGCAAGATGAAATCCTTTGCTGTATTGGGCGCCATTACCCTGTAGGATGTGGTCAGCTCCGTCTATCGTGACATAGCTCTTTTCGACTTCTATTGTTTCGTAGATGTCGCCAGTGAAGGTGTAAGTAATGTTGTCTTCGGTGTGGATTGGTGCGGTTGTCGGTTCAATGCTTCCATCAGCTCTGATGTAGATGGTGTTTGAAGACGTGACTTCGAAGATTGCCTGATTTCTGGCGATGAGTTCAAAGTGCTCGGCCACGATCTTCACCGTGTACGTTCCTGTTTTGGCCGAATCAGGTAGCCTGAATGTATAGTTGTATTTTCCTTCCGAGTCTGTTAGCCGCGTAACAATGAGCATCGTGAGGTTTTGCGGGTCCAGCACTTCGACGCTGACTAGTTCGTTTGTAATTGGCCAGTAATTATACGTTAACAGCCCTGAAATGTAGACGTATTCCGAACCATGATAGGATGGTTTGTCTGTCTTCAAAGTGATCTCTAGAGAGTATGCGAATACCGGTACAAGTGCTACCAACAGCAACCAAAGGACAATGAACGAAGATGCTACTTTTCGGTTGATGAATGAAATTCCCGAGACCTTTCTCCCTGTAACCCCATATTGGTTGAACAGAGAAATAAGATTTTCGGAATAATTTCCTATGAGTCAGTGCTTTGCATCATGGTCTCGTGAACTCGTAAGTGGGGTTTCCGTCTGGCGTTGTCTTGGCTACGAGTTTTGCTTTCATGCCGACTTCGACTTCTGAAAGCTTGAAGCCTGTGAGCCATGCGAGCACCTTGACGCCTTCCTTTAGCCTGCCAATGGCCACGGTGTAGGGTTTATACTGGCAGAAAGAGGTCGGCCTAACCACCACATGCGTGAATGTCTCAATCTCTGCTTCGTCTCCAAGCTCAACCCACTGCATTTCAGAGCACAAGCAGTCTGGGCAGTCAGCCGAAGGCGGAAAGTACAGTTTCCCGCACTTGCAGCACTTGGTGCCGTAAACTTTTCCCTCCTTCAGACCTTCCCAAAACTTCAAAGTCTTGCTTATAGGAATCTCTTCCACAATCGTTATCGGCTTCGACTTTATCACAGGCATAGACGTTCCAGACATTTCATCATCACCTTTTCAGAATCGTCACATAGCAATAGTGACCTGTCCCGCCCACGTTATGCGCAAGGCCAATATAGTTCTTAAGCGGAACCTGACGGTTTTTCTCGACAGCTTCTTCCCTAAGCTGACGAGTCAACTCGTAAATCATCGAGCAACCAGTCGCACCTATCGGGTGCCCCTTCGCTTTGAGCCCGCCATCCATGTTCACGGGGATTTTTCCTCCAATCTCGGTTTGGCCTTCCCGCAGAAGCTTTACGCCTTCGCCTCTGGCGCAAAAGCCCAAGTCTTCGTAAGCAAGTATCTCTGCAATCGTGAAGCAATCGTGAACCTCGGCGAAATCGACTTGGCTCGGGGTGATTCCGGCAGTTTTGTAGGCTCTTTGCGATGCCAGCACACTTGCCTCCAGTCCCGTGAAGTCTTGTCTTTTGCTCAGATTGGCTGTTCCGGACGAGTAGCCTATCCCTGCCACCCAGACGGGCGTGTCAATCCTCAGCTCGCGTGCTTTCTCCTCGGACGCAACTATGATTGAGGATGCACCATCCGTCATGGGCGAACAGTCATACAATTTCAGGGGCGAAGCAATAACCATAGAAGACAGCACGTCTTCAACAGTTATCCTATTCTGCAAATGCGCAATCGGGTTCATAGCAGCATACTTGTGGCTTTTCACTGCAACAAGCGCCAAATCCTCTTCCGTAGTGCCATACTTGGCCATGTGCGCATTCGCGTACAACGCGTAATATGCCGGAAACGTCAGCCCGAAGTTGTGGAATTCCCAGAAGTAATAGCCTGCTCTGCCAATCCACTCCATAGCCGTCGGTGTGTCAATCTCCCGCATCTTCTCAACGCCCAGAGCCATTGCAGTGTCACATTGACCACTCGCAACAGCCGAATAAGCAGTAAGGAACGCTGCACTACCGCTTGCACAGGCGGCTTCGACACGCATCAGCCCGGCTCCGGTCAAACCACAATACTCGCCCGTGACGACAGCAGGCAAGAGCTCCTCGTACCATGCACCAGCCCCGACAGAACCTAGAGCCACAAACTGAATGTCCTTCGCGGCCAGTCCCGCATCCTCAAGCGATGGTTTGACTGCTTCAAAAGTCAACTCTGAAACGTTAACATCGTTTCTAATGCCGAACTTCGAGTTGCCTACACCAACAACCGCTACCTTTCTCAAGTCAGCCACTTCTGTCCAGACATTCTTGGACGATTGGAGAATATAAAGAAAAGAGGGAAATGTGTGCCTATTTGCCTTTGAATTCTGCCTTGCGCTTTGAGAAAAGTGCTTCGACGCCCTCTTTCAGGTCTTCTGTTGAGAATGTCAAACCCATCAAGCCTGCTTCGATGCGCAGTCCTGCTTCCAGAGGCACTTGTGTTCCGAAATTCAAGGCGTGTTTCGCGTACTTCATGGCTACGGGCGGTCCATCAGCCAGCTTCTGCGCCAATGCTGTAGCCTCTTCGCGGAGCTTTTCGAAATGCACAATCTTGTTGACTAGGCCAGCTTTGAGCGCCTCTTCTGCCTTCAGCTTCATGCCAGGAATCATGATCATTTCCTTTGCTTTGGACAGACCCACCAGTCTGGCTAGCCGTTGAGTCCCACCCCAGCCTGGAATAAGCCCAAGCGAGATCTCTGGACTGCCAAGCTCAGCATGTTCTGCAGCGATTCTGAAGTCACATGCCATGGCTAACTCCAAACCACCACCAAGCGCGAAGCCGTTGATTGCAGCTATGACAGGTTTGCTCATTTCCTCGATTTTGCCGAAAACCTTCTGTCCAGATCGTGAGAATTCTTCGGCTTTCACTGGTGTTACTTTGGGGAACATGGTTACGTCTGCCCCTGCGCTGAAAGCCCGATCGCCGTCACCCATGATGACAACACATTTGATGCTCTGATCCTTCTCTGCAGTGTCTAAAGCGTCTCCAAGCTCTTCAATAAGAACGTCGTTGAAAGCGTTCAGTCTATGTGCTCTGTTCAAGATAATCCAAAGCGTGTTCTGTTCTCGCTCAATCTTCAAGTTCTCATAGGCCTTACTCAATTTCATTCACCATGCCTACGTATCGTTCATGCAAGTATATGCTTTTTGCCGAGAACAAGGGATGATTGTAGACTTGTGACAAGTACTTCTCGTTTTATGGATTGTAGATGCTGACACATATGACGGCCCATGCCAGTGGACAAGTAAAACTTGCGCGTGACCAATTGGAGATGTCTCCTGCACCCTTTTCATTCTATGTGATGCCGAAGAAAGAAACTTCTTTTTTCAGCCAAGATCAAAGCTTCATTCACAATGGCTCTTAGTCTGGAAGTAAACAAGAAGCCACAGGCAGCGCAGAAATGTTTGTTCAACTACGTCTAACAACAAATCAGTCCAGAGTCCATTGCTGGCTTCTCTAATCGACAGAAGAACAACAGCTGCGAATACAGTGTTGTTGTTCTTTCTATTCCTTCTGCTCGTTTCTGGGTTTCCATCTGCCATCCTCAGTTCTTAACCAGAACCGCGCACTACCAGGTTGCAAGATGCTCCAAAAGGCTATTGGCTGTCAGCAGTGTTTTCATCGTTGATGGTGGATATTGGGACTAATGCTGTTCCAAGGCTGTTTTTATGTCTTCTGCTATCATTTTTCTTTTGGACTTTTCAATCAAGTAGCTTTTCCCTGTTTGCAAGTATGATGGGAAGACCCTGAGTTGATTGTAGAAGTATTTGTTCTTCCTGATCTTGTATGTAGAGCCAGTAGGGATTATTCTTTTACCGGTTTTTCTTTTGGCGATGCAGTTCAATGCTTTTATCGCAGTGTCTCCCATGAACAGAATGTTCTTAGTTTTCGGGAACAAGTCCAGTTCTTTATCCAATATTCGAAGGCAACAGTTCTCTACGGTTTCTGGAGAAATGGCATAAGGCGGTTTTTGCGCACTTTATGGCTGTCGTGATATACACTCCTAGGTCAAGCAAGTCTTTGATGGAAGAGACTTTGAATCCTGCATCGTTGAAGGCCTGCACAGTTGTCTGTAAGTAGAAAGGATTGCCTTGCGCATAGAAGTTATCGCTTGCAGTTTCAGGCGGGGCCTCATAGACCATGATTGCGGTGATTCTCTCGGGCTTAACCTCTATATCTGGAACTAAGTAGCAGCTCTTGTTTACGTCTGAACATGGAAAATCGGCACATTTCACAAACTGGCACGGACGCATCTTCATTCCCCTCCTTTGGCATCGTTTGAGGATTTTAGTATTTTCTCAACAGGTATTTCAGCACAGTCAGCTTCTGAATCTCTCGTGTGCCTTCATAGATTTCGGTGATTTTTGCGTCCCTGTGGTATCGCTCGACCCGATACTCGCCAAGATAACCGTAACCACCTAGTACCTGTATCGCGAGATCTGTGACTTCCATCGCAACATGGCCCGCGTAGTATTTCGCCATCGCTGTCACCATTGGGTCCATTTTTCCAGCATCAACGAACCAGGCTGCCCGATACATTAGCCATCTAGCTGCTTCAATCTTTGTCATGGCTTCAGCCAGGCCCGCACCTATGAGCTCGTGTTGAAATAGAGGCTGTCCGAAGGCTTCACGCTGTTTCGAATACTTGAACGCTATCTCAAAGGCTCCCTGAGCCATGCCCACGGCCTGCGCAGCAACTCCCACTCGGGTCTTGTCGAAAAACTCCATCGAGTGATGAAAGCCTCGGTTCAGTTCTCCAACGATGCTTGCATCCTTCACCTTTACGTTGTCGAAACGCACTTCACCTGTGACTGAGCAGCGGACTCCCATCTTGTCATGGAGTTTCGAAGTTTCAAGTCCCTGCGTGCCTTTGTCGACGACGAACAGTGTCTCGCCTCTGTAGGTTGGTCTTATTTTTGTGTCAGTCTGAACCAGAACTATCATGAAATCGGCTGTAGTGGCATTCGTTATGAAGGTTTTAGTACCGTTTATCCACCATTCGCTCCCATATTTTGTGGCCGTCGTCTCCATCTTCGTAATATCGCTCCCACTAACGTTTGGCTCAGTAAAAGCTGCAGCACTAATCCAGTCGCCTCGGCATATTGGCGGTAGATACTTCTCCTTGTGTTCTTTCGTGCCCAGCTCAGCAATGAACTCGCTGCCAAAACTGCCGCTCGAAACTGCCACGCCCAGCGACGAGTCAGCTCGGCACATTTCCTCAATGGCCAAACATGTTTCAAGCAGACCGTAACCTTGGCCGCCATATTCCTCTGGATAGCTCAGGCTTGTGAAACCTAGTTTGGCGGCTTGCCTGTAAAGCTCCAACGGAAACTCTTCTTTCTTGTCAAGTTCTAGGGCCAGTTCAGGCTTGAATTCTTTGGCGCAGAACTCTTTCACGGCTTTTACTATTCCAAGCTGCTCCTCAGTCAGTTCAAACTGCATTCTAGTAGAACCCCCTTCCGGTCTTCTTTCCCAACCTACCGTTGCTCACATACTCTTCCAGCAGCGGGCAGGGCTTATACATTTCCATCTTGTACTTTTCATACAGTTCTTTGAGCTTGTTCAGCACGATATCAAGACCCGTTCGATCAGCGTATTCGCATGGCCCTGAAGGCCAGTAAGTGCCCAGCTTCATGCCCGTGTCAACATCGACAGGATCAGCAACATCATCTTTTATCAACCATGCAGCTTCGTTCGCAGCCACAGCCCACGACCTGTCAACATCATATTCGTCCAGCAGGTTGAACGGTATCCTTGGCCTGCCTTTCGTCCAGTCGTAAAAGCCAACGCCTGTCTTCTGTCCGAACTTTTTCTCGTTGATGAGTGGTTGAATAACAGGCTCGCAAGGTTTGAAGCGCTCACCATAAGCTTCATACAGTATCTTGCCGACTTCGTAGGCGATGTCCAATCCAACGAAATCGCTGAGTTCAAACCAGCCCATAGGGAAGCCGCCCGTATATTTGACAGAGGCGTCTATGCCTTCCTTGGTGCCTTCACCACGTTGCAGCGCCCAATAGGCTTCGTTGAAAACGGCTCCGAGAACACGGTTCACGATGAAACCGCGAACGTCCTTCCGCACGATGATGGGTGTCTTGCCGAGCTTTCTGGCTAGTTCAGTCAATGTGTTCATAGTTTCTTGGCTTGTGCTGTCGCCTTTGATGACTTCGACCAGTGCCATGAATTGTGGCGGGTTGAAGAAATGCATTCCCGCAACTCTGTCTGAACGTTTGGTTGCCTTGCCCATTTCTGTGATGCTCAGAGTCGAGGTGTTGGAGGCAAGTATGGCGTTCGGCGGAGACGTTTCATCAAGTTTTGCGAATATCTTCTTTTTCAGATCCATGTTTTCAGGGGCTACTTCGATGGCAAGGTCTATGCCGTTGACCGCTTGCTCATAGTTCGTTGTGGTGCTTATCCTTGCCAGTGTAGTGTCAGCATCTTCCTGTCTGATTCTTTTCTTTTCGACGAATTTGCCGAGGCTCCACTGAATCTTCTCCTTAGCCTTCTTGAGAATTTCATCGTTTATGTCGACCATATTGACTTCGATACCGTTTGTGCCGAGAAGCTGGGTGATTCCGTGACCCATGGCGCCAGCGCCTATCACAGCTACCTTTTTCACTTTTTCAGTAGACACTGTAATCATGTCTCCTTGAACGGAGTATCTGTTTGCTTGAAAAGCGTAATAAGACTTTTGAATCCAGAGTTCACGTTCATATTTTTGCATGCAGAAAGAAAAGTGGGTTAAGTGTGTGTTTACGGTTGTTTCATCAAGTAGCCGGCGATAGTGTTCTTCTGGACTTCGCTGGTGCCTTCGTATATTTCGGTTATCTTTGCACATCGATGATAGCGTTCCACGTGGTAGTCTGCGAGGTAGCCGTATCCGCCAAAAACCTGTATCGCGTCGTCCGTGACTTCCATGGCAACACGACCTGCGTAGGCTTTCGCCATGCTGGTTGCGGCCGGGTTAGGCTTTTCTTTGTCGTAGAGCCAAGCAGCCTTATACATCAACAGGCGTGCAGCTTCGATTTTGATGGCCATTTCGGCGAGTTTGTGGCTTATGCCCTGAAAGCTGATTATGGGTTGTCCGGATTGTTTGCGGATTTTTGCGTAGGCCAATGCTTTCTCGAATGCGCCTTGTGCCATACCGACTGCTTGGGCAGCGACAGTTATTCTGGTTCCATCGAAAAGCTCCAGCGTATAGTAGAAGCCTCTGCCTAAGTCGCCTATGACGTTGGTTTCAGGTACTTTGAGGTCGCTCATGGCCAGTGAACCTGTTACGCATGGTCTTATGCCCATTTTGCCATGAAGTTTTGTTGCTTCTAGTCCTTGCGTGCCTTTTTCGGCTATGAATAGACTTTGTCCTCGGTAGGTTGGTTGGGCGTTGGGGTCGGTTTGGCAGAGTAGGATGAATGTGTCTGCGGTTGTGGCGTTGGTGATGAATTCTTTGGCTCCATTGATTATCCATTCGTTGCCGTTTTTGCAGGCGGTTGAGTCCATTTTTGTGATGTCGCTTCCGTGTTCAGGCTCGGTGAAGGCTGCAGCTGCTATCTTGTCGCCTCGGGCAAGCGGCGGGATGTACTTGCATTTCTGCTCGTCGTTGCCGTGCTTCAGCAAGACATCTGGAATCATGAGATTGCCCAGTGAGATTGCCACTCCCAGACCCGGTTCGACGCGGCACATTTCCTCTACGACTATGCAGTCTTCGAGAACGCCTAGTCCTTGTCCGTCGTATTGTTCGGGTATGCGCATGCTCGTGAAGCCCAGTTGTGCGGCTTTCTTGAAGAGCTGCATTGGGAATTCTTCTTTCTGGTCGCATTCAAGCGCCAGTTCGGGTGTGAACTCTTTTTCGGCAAATTCTTTGACGGCTCGTTTTACTTCTTGCTGTTCAGGAGTCAGCTTAAATTCCATTCTTTCCCTTTCTCCTATTAGTCTAGAGTTATGCTTTTTGTGTTCGTAGTTCATTAATCTTGTTTTTCAGTGGCGGGACAATCTTGAAGAGGTCTTCAACTATGCCGTAGTCTGCGAAGCTGAAAATGGGCGCTTTCGGGTCCTTGTTCACCGCTATGATTAAGTCACTGCCTTTCATTCCTAATACATGTTGGAAGGCTCCGCTTATGCCAAGAGCTAGGTAGAGTTTCGGTTTAACTGTTTTTCCCGAAGTGCCTACCTGTCTGTTTGTGGGAAGCCAACCTTTGTCAACGATTGGGCGTGAACAGGACAAGGCCGCACCTAATGATTTGGCCAATTCCTCTACGGGCGGTATGTTAGCAATGTCTTTGATGCCTCTTCCTATTCCTACGAGTTTTTCGGCTGCGGTTATGTCTACTCCTCCTGGCGGTGGCAGAACGTACTGTAGGAAGCGTTTTTCGGTGATGTCTTCTGTGAGTGGTGAGGATGTTTCGGCTATTTGTCCGTTTGCTGGTGGTTCTGGCTTTTTGGGTTGGAAGGTGGCTTGGCGTATGGTTGCTAGGTAGGTTTCGGCTTTGCGTGCGGTGGCTTTGGCGTTGACTTTTCCGCCGTAGACTTGGCGTGTGACTGTGAAGTTTTCGCCTTCGAAGGCTAGGTCAATGAGGTCCGTAGCTAGTGGAAGGTTTAGTTGGGTTGCGAGTCTTGGTGCTAGGTCTATGCCTTGAGAAGTGTGGCCCATCATGAATAGTCTTGGCTTGTGCTGGGTGATGATCGGTGTTAGAATCTTTCTGTACGCTTCTGAGTTGAAGCTCTCTAGTTTCGGGTCTGCTATGGTTATGACAGTTTTGGCATATTCCGTGAGTGGTTTTGCCATTTCTTTGCTGTTGGTCAGTATGACTGCGGTTGCTTCGCCGAGTCCGCGGGCTTTGGTGAGCATTTCATAGGTTATGTCGCGTATCTGACCTTGTCTGTGTTCGGCTAGAACGAATATTCCTGTCATTTTAGATCAACCCCTTTGCTTTGAGGATCTCAGCGACCCTGGCTGCCATATCGTCTGGCGTGCCTTTGAGGAATTCAGCTTGCTTTTCAACGGGTGGAACATAGAGCTTGTCCGTTGTGAGCCACGAGCCCATTGAACCCACATCAGTTTCTGCTAGACCTGTATCCGTAAGTGTCATGACCTTGATTTCTTTTTGCATGGCTTTGCGTATACCCATGATCGACACGTAGCGCGGCTCGTTTATGCCTGTCTGCACGGAAAGCAGCGCGGGCAGCTTGACCTCAACCTGTTCTTCCAGTCCGCCTTCGAGTTCACGGTTGACTTTCGCCGTGCCAGCTCCTAGTTCGATTCTCTTAACCATTGTTGCATGTGGGATCTCCAGCATTTCAGCAAGAATAGGTCCGACCACGGCGCTGCCGTCGTCGTCTGCTTGCATTCCGGTCAGTATCAAATCGTGGGGTAGAGTTTTGATTACGCTGTTAAGAATCTTCGCTACAGCATAGCCATCTGAGCCTGCGAATTTTGCATCTGTTAGTCTTATTGCCTTGTCTGCGCCACGAGCTAGACACTTGCGCAGTGTGCTGTCAGAGTCGTCTGGTCCTATAGTTATGGCTGTGACGGTTCCGCCTTGTTTTTCTTTTATGCGTACTGCTTCTTCGAGTGCGTAGTCGTCCCATTCGTTGATATCGTAGACCAGGCCCGTTTTCTCTATGTTTTTGCCTGTACTGTCGATTTTGAGTTCGGCTTCAGCTGTTTCTGGAACATGCTTAACACAAACAACAACATCCAAGCATTATCAGTCTCCATTATATTTGAACCAAAGTAAAGCAACCAACATCATAAAACTTTTGGCTGAAAGTACACAAGTCAACCGTTGTCCTAAGTAACTGCGTCTCAAATACTTGAGCGCTGATCTCGTTAGTGTAAAAGCCATCACCGAATTATATGGCAACATCGACAATGTGGTATCCACAAAGGTCAGCATTCCCGAAGATTGAAAACGCATTTGAGCACTTGAAATCAGAATCAACATCCACGCGAGTGCGCGCTCTACATAACCGTAATAGATGTAGCCGATTAATGATTTAGCATTGAACGACTCAAAAACCTAACAGACATTGCCAAATAACTTCATTGCTCAAGCATTATAGAAGGAAAAGAGTAGCAAATGCATACAAGCATCTGTCCGACCGAGTAGAAAACCAGCAAGTAAAATCCTTGCTTCAATGCATACTATATGACACAACGAAGCACTCAGCAATTCTAGAAACATGGGCAACAGACTCGCAAAGCACGCACTAGGCTAAACTGACTCGAATCTTACTTGTTATTGCATGAGAGATCGCAGGGTCTTCTCCGCAAGTCATAAATCTGAATCTGAACATAGAATGGAACATGAACAAAAATGGAGAAGTGAACAAGTTGAAACGGCAAATCGTCTATTCAAGCTTAGCGCTTTTGTTCCTTTTCGCCATCACCACAAGCACCGTGTTTGCGTTATACACAACCACTAATCCATGGCTAATGGAACGCCATGACCAAAGACGTACAGGATTCACAACATCTCCCGCTCCCAACGACAATCAAACCGTGTGGTCAGTCGGAATCCAATATACCTATACCTCCGTCATGCCAGTCGTTTTTGAGGGAAAAGTGATCTACGTTTCCTCTAGCCGTGTCTACGCTCTGGATGAAGCTACAGGCGTGCAGCTTTGGCAATCAGCAAGTCTGACATCGCTCAGTAGCCCTCTCACAATAGACAACGGCAAGCTCTATGTAGGCTCCTCCAGCGGCTACGCTTACTGCCTGAACGCAACGACTGGAGCAAAACTCTGGGAGAACCAGATCACCTCAACAGGACAAGTGACATCTGGCCCAGTCGTTTCCAACGGCAAAGCATACTTCGGAACAACCGACAATTTCATCTTCGCCCTCCATGCAGACACAGGACTCAACGCTTGGAGTCCCGGACCGGGAAAATTCACAGTCGGAGGCCCAATCTACTCTTCACTTACACTTGATGGCGATCTGTTATACTTCGGATGCGACGACGGCAAACTCTACGCGTTGAACGTTTCTGGAAGTTTTGCGAATCTGAAGTGGACATATACCACGAACGGACAAATTCGCAGCACACCTGTCGTAGAGGGGGAAAAAGTATTCTTTGGATCCTTTTACCTCGATCACGCAGTCTTCGCACTTGACAAAATCACGGGTATACTCATCTGGAAATACTCACTTGCAACCACTTATACGATTTCAAATACTGTTGCCGTCGCTGACGGCATCGTGTACTTTGCACCCGATAGCGGAACCAAGGTATATGCTCTCTACGCCAACGCCACTGCCGGAGCCAACTACACAGAAAACGACCCAGCAATCAAATTCTGGAGCACGACAATAGGCGGCTCCCCTAACGCACCCACTGTTGCAAACGGCAAACTGTTCATCAGTGCAAGCCTCAAGCTCTATGCCCTCCACATTTCAGACGGCACCACATACTGGACCTACACTTTCACAAACTACAGTCCTGGAAACCCAATCATTGCAGATGGGAGACTTTTCATCGCACAAGCCTACACTATGTACTGCTTCGGAAACCCATTCCCACCCATGACTTACCATTACACCGTGAACGCCGGCGGACAAGACTTTGACATCATGCTAGTAGTCGCCAACGCAACCGCGGGGCCACTCAACGCAACGGGCCTGATCACTCAAAAGAAACTCGTATACAGCCTTCAAGGTATTCCATACACCAAAGGCTGGTCAAACATAACAATACCAAACGCACTACTCAGCGGCATATGGCTCGTCACCATCAACGGCTCAACACCAATCACCGGTCCAACATTAGTAGATAATGGCACACATACGTCCGTATACTTCACATACCAACACAGCACACGCCTAGTAGAAATCTATGGAAACACAGTCATACCCGAATTCCCAACAACCACAATCTTGCTAGTGCTAGGCGCGATCTCAATGGTCACGGCCGTTCTGACAAGGCGAAAACTGAATAGAAAACAGCCTTCTCCTCTTTTTTTGTCTTCTTGTGCGCGCGCTGAGAGGCAATAGGCACGTTTGCGATATGCCCAACACTTGGAAAGCGTTCTAATGCCTTTTGAATCTGAAGCGTCCAACTCTGCAGATTTCGAGATCTACTTTTTTAGGTAGTTTATGGACTCTGAGACGTTCCCGACCCCTCGCACTTTGACGAAGCTATGTGCGCGCACAACAAAAACGGACAGGAATAGTGCTGAGGTTTAGATACCAACGTTAACGAAAATGCCCGTTAATACGCCAGTGGCTATGGTCAGCAACACTGCTACAATCAAGTGCTTCCTCATGATCAACGACTCAGTTGCATGGGACTCGTCAATAGTAACCACGGCGTTGTTGATCTTTGCAGGCGTGACTGCGCTCGCAATTCCACCGGCAACTGCATGACTGCCGTAGACTGTCATGAACCCAGCATCATTAAGACCAACGTTCTTGCATGCAGTTCGTTGGATTCCAAGGAAAAGCACGTTAGAGGTGGTTTCTGAACCCCCAACTATGGCACCGAACAAGCCAAGGCTTGCGGCAACAAAAATGTACCCCACACCGAAGACCGCTGCTAAGGTTTCGCCAAGCACCACATTCATCGGAGAGGAAGACATGACGAAAGCGATGCAGAAGTAAAGGGCGAAAGCCAAGAAAGGCCCAGGAAAACGTCTTAGCCAAACCCTGAATGCGTTCTTCATTTGCGTCCTGGTCGGTCGGAGCGTGAGCAACGACAGCAATATGGCCACAAAAATCCAAGTATAGATTTGAGAAAGAACGTCTAAGTCGACCGTTTGCCCCGTGAATATTGTGATTTTCTCAGTATTGCCCAGAACTGTGGAAAGCACGTCGCCAACCGGCTGAATGCTGACAACGGTCGCTAGCACGGTCAGTATTATCCAAGGCGAGAAAGAGCGCCAGGCTTCTTTTTTTGTCGGGTAATCAGCAAGCCTTGTTCTTGCAGTCTCGGTTAATCTTAGCTTCTGATATGCATGAAGTGAAAGCATAGCAGCCAAGCCTCCGATGACCCCTACAATCCTTATGGGTACGTATTCAACTCCTGTGAAGAAGTCAATGGAAACTGCTGCTAGGCATGCAAAAGCCAGCGTCAACCCTGATACGACGGCAGGCACCATTCCCTTACGCATTGATTCTTTTCCGCCAGCAACCCAGAGAACAGCGAAAGCAAACCCTGTTGAGACCAAGGGCAGAAAAATGGCAATTTTGAAAGCCAGTTCTATTGCGTTCAACCCTCCGACCTGTGCAGGAAGTGTGATAGGAATGGAAAGTAACGAGAAGCTTGTCGTCGGGTCGTATCCTAAGACGGCAATGGCAATGGCAGCGACCGGAGTAAAACCCATCGCTACAAGCAAGGGCGGAAACAGTGCGGGAGTAACCACGCCAAGTGACGAAAGGAAAGACCCGAAGCCTATGCCGATGTAGAGAGCCTGAACCTCGTTTCCTGCGACCTGCTGCTTGATGACTTTCGAGACCGTCTGCAAAGCGTTTGCTTCCTTCATGAGGTAGATCATCAGCATGGTTGCTGCAACCGAAATGGAAATGCCGAAGCTCTTCAGAAATCCGTACACTGAAGCGCCCAGCGCAACTTCAGGCGGAGTGCCAAACTGAAAGACCGCCAAGACTACGGTGATTGTCAGGCCCACAAGAGCCATCGTTAAGCCGCTTTGGCGAAGAAAAGCCACGCCAAGGAGGACAACGAAGAGAGGGTAGAATGCAAGTGGGAACTTCCATGAACTTGAAGGGCCAAACCAAGACATCAGTAATGCCACAATCCCAAATGAGACCAGAACTCCAAGAGACAGCAGAGAAACCGTTCTTTCCTTCATCCCTAATCCTCTAGCTTCAGCCACTTCTCGAAACTGTAGATATTTAACTCTTTCAAAATCGTTCAAAGCTCAATTAGAAGCCATTCAGAATTCTGGAATGGTGACGAAAACAGAAATCAGGCATACGTCAGATGGTTCATGAAACGAAGATAGGCTAGACTTTTCCACTTCTATTTGGCTGAATCGTTTTCGGCAATTTCTTGCGTAGAATGCCGTCTTCTGAAGTGCCTGCCTTGCGTAGTTCCTGCATGTACCACCCTCTGTCGCGCGAATAGTGTGCCGCTGCAAGTATGCCGAAGAATACGAGACCGATGCCGCTTATGATCATTGTTAGGCCTAGGAACATTCCTGGGTTTGCTTGAGCGGAATAGGGGATTATCAGAAACCATGCGGGTGCGCCTAGGCTCAGGGTTTCCAGTATGCCGCCCACGAAGAACATGATGCCTGCTAGGAACATCAGGTAAGCCAAGGTTTCATTGTGTCTTGACTCTTCCGCTTTCTCATGCAGGTAATCGTGGGAAGACATAGAACTCGATATGTCACTTTACTGAACGTATACCTAAATCTTATTACTCTGGAATAAACATTGCAAAGACAGATTCCGAATAACTAAACCCTTGGAGAACAACGCTTGCCACCTGTCAAAGCCGTCATCTTCGACTTCATAGGCACGCTAACAAATGTTAAAGATTACAGCATGGAAGAATCAAAAAGGAAACTATGCAATGCCATTGCAGACGCAGGCTTCGACGTGAGCAGTGAAAGATTCCTAGAAACATATACCCATGCGCACGAGAAATATCGTACCGTGCGTTATGAGCAACTGGTCGAAGTGACAAATGCAATCTGGATCTCGGAAGCCCTGAACAATATCGGATTCAAAACGACGCCAGAGGATACATGCATCAAGATGGCAGTCAACGTGTTCTTTGAAGAGTACGCGAACTCGTTTGAGCTTAGACCGTGCGTGGACGAAATGCTGGCTAAGGCTTCCAAGAAACACAAGCTGGGCCTGATTTCAAATTTCACCTACACACCCGTAATCTACTGCGGACTCAGAAACCTAGGAATCAGCAAGTTCTTCAACGCTATCTTGGTTTCAGAAGCTGTCGGCTGGCGCAAACCTCACACAAAGATCTTTGAGGAAGCCTTGAGAAAACTCGATGCTAAAGCAGAGGAAACGGTTTACGTTGGCGACAGTCCCTTGGAGGACATAAAGGGCGCTAAAGCTTTGGGGATGAAGACGATTTTCGTTCCTTCACAGTTCTATTCGCTTGAATTCCTGACCGAAAGCCAACAGAAGCCAGACTTTATCGTCAATGATATTTGCGAACTGACCAAGAGGTTTTCAGAGCTCATAGATGGTAACTAGAATATTCCGGATTTCCGAATTCCTCGCAAACTCATGATCTGTTCCGGCTGTCGAGCTCTTCACGTTTCTCCTTATCAGTTACGACGACAAAACGCCACGGCTGAACGACATATGCTTTCGACCTTTCCGTGTTTAAGTCCGCCTCCATAATATTAAAGGATAAGAAAACGGAAAGAAAAAGAATCATTAATGCAGGGAACTGCTCAGTTGGCAAGACAACCTTATTAAATGCAACACTAGAGCCAGTGAACTATCTGGCTTTCACTTGGCAAGAAAGGGGGTGTGGTGTGGAGATGGTCAAAAAAGCAGTGATCGAGGTTACTCTCGTGGACGAAAGCTACACAACAGCAAACCGGGAGATTGAAGATGAGATAGTTCTGGAACTGTCGAGAAACCTGTATACGGTTCCTTGGGCAGAAAGGATAGAGAGAATAAGAGTCAGAGGCAAATAGGAAGACAGAGGTCGACCGAACCCCAGTCAATTCAGGAAATAGAAGATCACAAAAACCTCAAGTTGAATCTACGTACTGGAGGTTTGAATGCTCCTAGTCACAATCTCTTGGAAGCCTGAGGAAGGATTTGTCAAAAAGTAGAACGCCCTAACGGAGCACTTTCCCGAAAAAATTGAAGGGCAAGTTTCATACTGGCCTACTCTTGCGTCAATAACATAGTAAGTCTTGTTTTGGTGCGGGCGCCGAGATTTGAACCCGGGTCGTCAGCGTGGCAGGCTGATGTCCTAGACCAAACTAGACTACGCCCGCAAGATACTGGACTATGCCCAAAAAGCAGAGAACTAATCATAAATACCTTACTGTACCTCAAAACCAACGGACGAAGCGAGTTCACAATCAAATCAACAAGCCAACGACTAACCCACTTAGCCAAGATATGCAATCTTGCAGAACCAACCGAAGTCAAGTTAGCAATAGCCAACATGACAACAAGCAACACCGACAAACAGAACTACGTGAACCGATACTCCGCACTCTGCACAGCCAACAAAATAGAATGGAAAAGACCGTACTACCCAAGCACACGAACACCGCCAAAAATACCGACACGAGAAGCGGTAATGAAAATAATCACAGAAAGCAGAAGCAACGCACCCGTATACAAAACCCTAATGGAAACAGGACTAATGCCCTACGAACTAAGCAAAGTGTCAAAAGAAGACATAAACTTCGAAACCAGAACCCTAACAGCAAAAGGATTCAAAGGACACTTAGGCAGAACCTTTAAGCTCACTGAAGAAACCACAGCAATGCTAGGCAACTACTTCGCCAAACACACAAAGATTCCAACAAGCAAAGCATTAGGACATAGTTGGATAAGAGCTAAAAATCGAGTTGCCGAAAGACTACAAGAGCCAAGCATCAAAACAATTCGGCTCTATGATCTAAGACACTACTACGCAACAATGCTCTACGCCAAGACAGACAAGATCATGCTCGTAAAACAACAACTAGGACACAGGAAAATCGAGACAACAATGATCTACACGCAACTCATAAACTTCAACGAAGACGAAGAATACAACTGCACCGCAACAAAAGAAGCCACAGAAGCCAAGAAACTAGTAGAACACGGGTGGCAATACGTAAACTCCACACCCGACGGATTCATGTTATACCGCAAACGCAAATAGGAGCTTTTAAAGCTCCCCCTTTTTGTTTCAAACACCAAAGACAACAACGATAAAGAGAAGGATGTTGCGGTCAAGCTTGCGCTTGCCCGCCGTTCCGCAAGAAGCCGATAAGCCAACACCCGCAATCCAATAATCTGACTCTTTCGATATAGAGTGCACACTTATGTTTAGTGTTCAGAAGTCAAAGCACACGTTGTTTTGGGATGAAACGTTACCCCAAAACCCAAACTCGGTGAGAGTGAGTGAAGGACACGCGCTAACTGCTCCATTTCGCCTTATTGGACTATTATAGAATAGCAAGGGTTTTCAGCACCCTGCCCCAGAAGATTCCATTCAGTTGTTCACAACAAAAGAAAGAAGGGAATCGTTGTAGAACACGTCAGTCTTTCACGGACTACCATGATTTGCCGTAGCTCTTGCAGGTTGTGAAGTAATCCTTAAGGTCGATCTTTCCATCGTCGTTGATGTCGAGGTTCGGATTGTACCTTGAATCGCCTACTACTGACCCGTAAGCTTTTCCAACTGCAAAAACGTCCTTGAGATCGACTTTTTTGTCGCCGTTGACGTCGCCTGCGATGGAGACGAAGACCCAGCCGTTGGTGAGGGTGTTGTCTGCTGTGTCTGCTTCGCCTGGGACTGGGGTTGCGATGGCGTTTATGGAGTAGTTACCCTTTGTGAAGCCTGTTGTGTTCCATGTGTGGGTGAGGGTTTTGGAGGTCCAGCTTGTTAGGGTGAGGGTTTGTGTCTTGACGGGTGTGGTGTTGACGTATATTGTGATGTGGAATGTTTGATAGCTGAGGACATGGTTTAGCGCGGTTGCGTTGATGCGTAGGGTGTATCCTTGCCCTACTATTGTCTTGGATATTGTTAGCTTTGTCACTGCTATGTCTGGAATGTAGAAGAATGTTTTCTCTGGGGTTAAGTCTAGTTGGTAGTTGCTTTCTGTGAGTGCGCCGCCTATTCCGTTTGGGTTTATCGATAGGTCTAGTTTGTAGCCGTTTTCGTTGGCGTATGTTCCTGTTGTGTAGGGGTTTATGGTGATGCATGTTTTGTAGCCGTTTTCTATTAGAGTGGTTTCTGCTATGGTTGTGAGGAGGTTGTTGTCGTTGTTGTATCCATTTTCGGTTGCCGCTGAGGCTAATGAAATGCCGAATAGTATGAAAACTAGTAGTAGGCTTGATGCTATTTTGCTGTAGTTCTTCTGTAGTGTCATTGTTGGATTCCTCGGTGGATTTTGGTTTAGGCTACGAATTTGATTAGGTCGCCTGCCGGGTTGTTGTCTCCGTAGATTACGTCGGCTGACACGAATGCTGGCGAGTTTGCATCTACTTCGAGTATGGCGTTGTAGATTTGTCCTTTTATTAGTTTTAGTGTGGTTTTCACGCCTAGTGGGATGTTGTATCTTCCGTTGTCGATAACATTATCAAACGTGTCTTGCCAGACTTGTGTGCCAAAAGAATCCTTCACTGTGACTCTTATGCTTCCAGACTGAATCGGATATCCAGTAGCATTTGTTAATGTGCCACGCAAGGTCACAATGGTTGGTTCAGCAACCCTAGCAACTGCACTAGGCTTTGTATAACAAACCACTACTTGATTTCCGCCAACTTCTGTGAAAGCTATATCGTTAAGCCCATCGTTGTTATAGTCACCTATAGCAACACTATATGGAATGCGAATTCCTAGCCATTGATTTATTGCTGTTATTCCATCACTTCTGTAAACAGTCACCCTACCTCCAGCATCTTCTGCGAATGCTAGATCGTTAAGCCCGTCGTTGTTGTAGTCACCTATAGCAACGTAAACTGGACCGTTAAGTCCGGTCCATTGCTTTATTGTCTGATAGTAATAATCGGTTCTGTACACCGTCACCCTATTCGCACCCCATTCTGTGAATGCCAGATCGTTAAGCCCGTCGTTGTTGTAGTCACCTATAGCAACACCAAATGGAGAGGTAAGTCCCGTCAACTGTTTTATTATTGTCGTTCCATCGCTCTTGTACACCGTCACCCTACTCCCAGTAACTTCTGCGAATGCCAGATCGTTAAGCCCGTCGTTGTCATAGTCACCTATAGCAACACAATATGGTGTGCTGAGTCCGGTCCATTGCTTTATTATTGTCGTTCCATCGCTCTTGTACACCGTCACCCTATTCGCACCCCATTCTGTGAATGCCAGATCGTTAAGCCCGTCGTTGTCATAGTCACCTATAGCAACACAATATGGTGTGCTGAGTCCGGTCCATTGCTTTATTATTGTCGTTCCATCGCTCTTGTACACCGTCACCCTACCTGCATATATTTCTGTGAATGCTAGATCGTTAAGCCCGTCGTTGTCATAGTCACCTATAGCAACACCAGTTGGACCGTTGAGTCCTGTCCATGTTGTTGCTGATACGTTTTCAACGTGTATCTTCGGAACGAACACTATGATAGGCAGTATAACCAGAACCAATCCAAGCAATACTAGCGCTATTCTTTTTCTTGTCATTTCTGTTCTTTTTCTCCTTTCTCCTTTTTCTCGGATTTTGCCATGTTTTGTCTTCTAAACAGGAAGACGAAACCTGACACAAATGAGAGATATATCACTCTCACTATTAACTGATTGAGATAAGCGAATATTTAACACTATTTAGAACAATTCTCTATAGCGCGCGCCCGCTTGCCGTATGCACCGTTCCATGCAGCGATACGTCGCGCGCGCTAAGCGCACGCCCCAAAAGGCTAATGCTTAAAACAAACCAATATGAGAATGATCAACAGCGGATTGCGATGGTCGAAAGCGATAGGATCAATTCCGGGAATTACGACGTTTTCATATCCTACTATTCTGTAACCGGCAGAGACTTTGCTCGATACTTAAAAGAAGGTCTGAGGGATTTTGGGATTAACGCGTTTCTTGATGAGGCAGATATTCCCAAATCAGTCGAAAAAGAAACCGATGAATGGCGCTCTTTTATTGACGAAATAATCAGAAACAGCCCTAGTTTCTTTTTAATAATGACAACGGGATTCAACAAAAGAAAAGAGGTTTTGCGTGAATTAGCAATTGCATTCGAAAACAAAAAACGTATGCATTTTTTCAAGCATGAGAATTCGGAACCTCAGGACTTGACCGTAGAGCTGAACGGCAAGTCTCTTGACATCTCAAAATACGAATATGTACCCTTTAGCCATGAAAACGAACTAGTGAGAAAAGCAGTAGCTTCACTCTTGGGCAAGCTGAAGCGTGAAGAAAAATCATTTGGCAAAAACGAAGCGAAAAGCATTGCATCCTCCCAAGGAGGTGATTTCAAGAGAACAACTGTCCCAATTGTCGAAGTAGTTGTAGGTCCAAGCCAGAAAGGTGAAGATTGGTTACTACCAACTCGCAGGAATGAACATCTTATCTCACATTTCCCCCATCTTTCCCATCGCAATGAAATCATACCAAGAAGAGAGCTCTTTGAATGCACCCCGAATGAGCATCTCTTTCTTAGATTGAGAAAGGATGGATTTTTGCATGTGATACAGCCCTTGATAACCGACTTGAAAGACATCTACTATATTGACATCATCGCTCAGCAGGTTTTCGAAGTGTTAGCCTATTTCATGCGCGTAATGAGATTTCTCGATTATGAACTCGAACAATCAGTACTGGTAATTCTGAGGAATCTTGGTGGAAAACAAGCTACATTCACAAATCAGATATTCGTAATAAGACAGTATCGGTTTGCGAATCAGCCTGAGCTGGAATTCTCCTACGAGTTCTCGCCCAAAGATGGATGGAAAGGATTGGGGCAAGTTTTTGTGCGATTTTTCAAGGATTTGTGTTTTGAATTGGGCTGTATAGAAATAGAGGATTCAACAATTAAGAAACGGGTATATGAAAGACTCTGTCACATGCAAGAATTGCGTACAGAATATACAGGGGAAGTGAGGCTCCCAAGAGTTGACATTAACGACTTCGGTCTTTGTTGAAACAGAATCGGCAGTATAGAGAAGCGCACGCTAAAACGAACCGTAAGAGAACGCCGAAAATGAGAGCAAACGAGCGCGCGCGAAGCCAGACTTTCTAAGCACCGTCCTCATCCTCGGAAGGATAACACTCAGCAGGATTAAACTGCTCATACAAAACAAACACATAATGACTATATTCAATCTTCAAAACTATGTGGAACACAACGCCGAAACCATGCTCATCCCAATAGAAATCAAAAGCTATGTCACCGCTTGCAGGAACCGAGCGACAAATCCCAACATAACGGAGCGGGTTAAAGTCCATCCAGACAGTCAAGGCTACCGCTACCCACCATCCGACTCATCAAGATCAACCCACACCCGACGCCCGTCCTCGTAAATCTGGGCGACAAAAGAGCCTTGGTATCCATCCGATTTAGAATCAGTCACGATAGGATGGGAACCGAAATACTTGTGTCTGTGCAACTCATGTTGGCACAAAGGACACAAGTCCTTCTTCTTCTCAACTGTCATTTTCAACTTGCGATAGCTACAGATGCCGAAATACGTGGCAGCGTGAAAACGCTTCCTTGAGACATCAATTGCCGCATGGTTCAACTGATACCATAAAGTACCGAAAACCGTTTTGCGCTCCCCAAAAACCTTAAAGACAAATCCATCTTTCTCAGATTCTCTCAAATTGCGACCTTCAAAGCTAGCGCAGCCGCTACAGTACTGTTTTTGGCATGAACGGCACGGATACCCGCCTAAGATGAAGCCGACAACATGGAAGTGAACGCTCCAATACCAATGGCGAATGCGGTCATAGCGAAAGCCATGAAAGATCAGGAAACCGCCTACTACCCCGCGCTTCAAAAGAGCCTTTACAGCCCTCGAACGCAACTCAGACATCGAAAGACCATACAGTTTGGGCGGAACACTGCAAACGATATGCTCAAGCTTCCCATGCCTCAACGCTGCCGCCCTCAAGCGAGCCTCAGCTAGATGCGCCTCACTTTTCGCCCAAGTCTCGTAGCACACAGGACAGCTAGGCTTCCCACAGTTGAATCGTACAATCTTGAAAAAGCCCATCCCCTGGCGCTTGGCACCCAGATTGGCATAGTCGTCTATTCCAGCACGATTGTGCAGGTCATCCCGACTGCAGCCATAGAAGCCCCGAAACCGTCCACAATTCGCATTGGTTTGCTTTCCATTGCCCACTAAAAGGTAATTCCCTTCGCGCCCCCAACGGTTACTAACGGGCGACGAACTTCCTTTTTTGACAACATCACAGTTCTCCTGAACTGCTACACGATCGTTTTCCTCTTCCATCAACTGCTGATGAAGGCGAAGGCGCTCAGAAGAACTATTCTCAACATACTCTGAATAATCCATTTTTCGAACACGTCCTAGCTACATCACGCTTGGGCACTGTGCACAACTCCTTTTTGAAACATGACAAAATAATACATGCGGAAGTCATATATGAAGGTTAATTAATTTACTAGTAAAGGAAGTTTAACACTATGAAAGAACCAAACCTAGACGAGTACTGCAGCAAAATCTTTGCGTTCCTAGCCATGAGCACGATCCCCTTAAGATTCACTAAGCTTTACAAAGAACTCAATGCCAGAGGCTTCAGGATTTCAAGACCCACATTAGTAGCCCACTTGAACCATCTGCGGAAACACGAAATTGTTATACAAAAAATAGAAGGGAAACAAAACATTTCTTACTCCGTGAATTGGAGCAAATTGGACTACCTCAAATATTATGCAATATATAGAAAAGCATTACAGAAATTTCGCACCGATAGAGAAGTTTTCGATTCATTCACAATAGATGAAAAGGTGGCGTACGTCACGCTTATGCTGTCGTTGCTGGAAGTAATCCGCCTAAAATTCGAGATACGCAGTTTTCTTGAACCAAAAAGAAGATTCGAAGCCAACATTACCTTCCTATTTGCACAAAGCACCTTTGAGCCGTTCAGAATGCGGCTACTGCAAAGTTGCTTAAAGTCAAAAGAAGATGCCCAAAAGACACTGGCTAATGTGGAGGAATTAGAGCAACGCATTAAGAACGAACTCTTCGACAGGAAATAGCGTCAATGATAGCTTGCAACACACTACTGCTATTCAAGACGACATACAACTACACACGCGACACACGCTGCCCATCCACACAAGCTCACTCGTGCGCTCGTTCGCAGAAGGTTCTCCAAAGAAATATCCATCAGAACCTTCAAAGCTGTCGCTTTAAATGCTCGCAAGCTTGGAGAGCGGAGGGTTTCAACATAAACTTTTCCTTTTTCTCTCCCCAGAAAAAGTCGCTGAGGCTAAAAGTTTATTGTCTCACCCCCCGCACCCCCCTTAATCGCTTGCTCGCAGAGAAACGCCCCATAGATGAAATTGCATGAATGAGAGGACTGAGAACGATGAAGAAAATTAGAACGTACCCGATCAAGCGGAGATTCCTAGAAACCCTAGAAGGTTATCTAGAAGCAACCAAGTGCAGAACCTTAGAAAACTTCACAAGAGGTGAAAACAATGAACAATAGCAAAGAATTACTAACCCCTATAAGGCAGGCTGATGTCCTAGACCAAACTAGACTACGCCCGCAAATGGCTATGAAGGTAAATCGCCAACTAGCATTTAAATCTTAAGAACCTCGGAAAACCGAGTTCAGAAGAGAAGGCAACAGAAGCTTTCGCCAGTTCGAGATGGTAGCATGTCACCCTATGCTGAAGGCAGATTGCAGCATCTTTGTCAGTCTTCGTTTTCCGGATGCTGATCTCCGCTTGAGTCGCGAGCAATGCTCTCTTCTTTGAGCGCTTGTTCAAGTTCCCAGATTGCGCCTACGATCACGTCTGAGTGAACCACGATCCATGGGCTTGGATTGTTGATCATGCAAATCGAGATTGTCTTTCTGCCTGAAAGCTTGGCGTAGAAAAGCTCCATGCATGTTCCCGCAGAAATCTTCGGCAAATAAGCCACCAAAATGTCACATCGCTTTATGTCTTCCAGATCTCTCTTTATGAAATCCTCGGCTGGCACTCTGTTCCACCAGCCAAGCTCAGAACCAGAATACAAAACCATCTCACGCTCCCACGGATCAACCACCTCAAATCCACAACGAACGCAAATCGCGCGAATCACATCACGATACGACTGGTCGGTCTCCATACCCTGGATCGGACCTGAAACAAACACCTTCTTTGACATTACAATCCCGTCCGCATTAAACATTCAAGGGGAAAAGAATTAAGAGGTTGGCTACTATTTTGCTCTTTCCAAAACCAAAAGAAGGGAAGCTTGGCAGTTGGCGCTGATTGATCCGGCGATAGCGGTTGTTGTCTCATTCTGTTTTCTTGGTGTGCTGCTGTACAAGCGCGTGAACCTCGGAATAACTCTCAACGTGGCAGCCTTGCTTCTGGGGTTTCTTGCCCTTGATTGGGAACAGATTCCAGCACTCATCTACAGAACCTCAATGGAGCCTCTTACGATCTCCATCGTCATTGCCACGTTTGCAGTCATGTGGCTGAGTCAGCTCTACAAGGAAACCGGCTTCATCAGAGAACTGAGCAACAGCCTCGGCAACATGGTCAAGAACCCAAAAATCATAATAACCGTGCTTCCCGCAGTCATAGGATTCCTTCCCGTCGCAGGAGGAGCACTAATGTCTGCACCGCTCGTCGAATCCGAAGCGGAAAAGTTGAAACTGAAACCTGAAAAGAAAGCCTATGTAAACCTGTGGTTCAGACACACCATCTTCCCAGTCTACCCACTAAGCCAAGTGCTCATACTCACCGCGGCCCTAACAAACACAACAGTATCCTCGATAATCGCCCGGCAAATCCCAGCCGTGATCATCATGATAATCGTCGGTTACGTCATCGGTTTCTGGAAAACCCCCAACCCCAAGAACGACGAAGACCCGGAAAAGAACGACGAGAAAGGTACCTACTTCAAGCGCTTTATCATCAGCTTCTCGCCAATCTTGGTGGCAATAATCGTGGCTGTTGGCCTAGATTTGGTTGGATTTGAACTATCCAGACTGGGCTTCGGCGTCTTGATAGCCACGTTCATAGGGCTTATTGTTCTGGTCGCAGTTTCCAAGATGAAAGCCAAACTGCTCGTGAAGCCTCTCAAAGACTGGGGGCTGTACGGCGTTACACTCGCAGCCTACGGCGCATTCCTGCTTGGAGGCACCATTAAGGCAACAGGAATCTCAACGATCTTCCAGAACCTCGCAACTCGTGGAGGAGTCGATGTGACTCTGATGCTGGTCATAGTGCCGGCTGTTCTTGGAGTCCTTACTGCTTCGGCTTTCGGAGGAGTATCCGTCAGTGTGCCCATCCTGAGTGGAATCATACCTCTCTCAACCGGAATGGCTTCGTTGATATACATGAGCGCTTACATGGGATACGTGATTTCACCGACGCATCTCTGCTTCGCGTTCACGGCAGACTACTTCAAATGCTCATTAGGCAAGATCTACAAATACCTCATTCCCTCATTTGTTGCAACCTTCGCGACAGTTCTCATAACCTATTTCCTGATCTAGGAATAGGGCATTGGATAAGGTTAATCCCGCAGCGTCAAGAGGTCAGTGAATCGGGAGGGAAACGAAAGACAGAGATTCAAGTGAAATCTGTTCTGAACAAGCACAAGAAAGTAGGACGATTGACTCCTAATGAATACACCGGAAACCCACATTCTGGTCGTCTTTTAACTTAGAAGGCACCAAGCTTTCCAGAAAGGGAAAATAAGCTTAAGAAGGGCTTATCACTCCCGCAAAATGTCGAAGGCCTGCATGTGGTGCCGAGGGCCGGGTTTGAACCGGCGACAACTGAAGAACTGATATTTTCAGATAATGAGCAATTTTTGGAGGATTTTCGGCTTTTTGCAAAGGCTAAACTGAATTTCAGTCAGGGAACAGTCTACCATTATGTTAGTAAAATAAGAACATTCATGAAAGATAGGAAGACTGTCACGGATAGAGACGTTCAATGCTATGTTGAAAAGAAGAAACAGGAATGCTGTCCAGATTATGTTTCAAACATCATCTCAGCTTTCAAGGCTTACTTCCGAGACTACAAAGGGTTGTCGTTTATGAATGGGTACAAGCATCCTTCGAGTCCTCTGAAGATGAAAGATGAGATAGAGCCTGAGAAGGTTAAGACATTCATTCAAGCCATAGACAACTTGACGGTTAAGACTGTTGCTCTGTTGTTGGCATCTTCTGGACTCAGAAAGAATGAGGTTTTGAGCTTAAAAAAAGGAGACATAGACAGAGGCTTGAGAAGCATTATTTCTTACTGCCATTCTGGGGAAACAAAACATTCCGGAATATCCTTCTATAATGAGGAAGCGGAATCCAGCTTGGCACAGTATGAAAAGACTTGTGAAAGAAAAAAGGACAAGCTCTTCGCTATAGGACATGAAACCTTTCTCAGAGCATGGAATAGAGCAAGACAGAAGACAAGCATTAGTCTGAAGCCAAAGGATTTGAGGGACTTCTTCAGCCAGGAAATGGGCAAGGCCCTGATTCCAGACAGATACATAGACATTTTCCAAGGCCGAGCGCCAAGGAACGTTCTAGCCAAGCATTATACTCCTCAAGGAGTAAGGCTGCTGCGTGAAATATATGATAAAGCAAACCTGAAAGTATTAGAAAGTTGAAGCAGGCTCTTGCACAAATCTTAAAGCCAAAGTTGTACAATAGGCGGAATCAGAAAACACAGAAGGAATACGCATTGCGCAAAAACGATGTTCTCGTTACGATAACGGCAAGCAGAAAGAAAGGTGAACTTGAATACAAGGTGGATTGCTCAAGCAGCATCACTAACGAAGAATTTGAGTACTATCTGGGGGAAATAATCAAAGGCATATGTGAATGGAAACCTGCTGTCTGCGAAGAAAACATACGCAGTCACAGCGGAACCATAAGACAAAGAAAGAAAGTGAAAAGCAAGCTCGCTTGATTTTCTCACTAGTTGAAGCAAAACGCCAATGAGCATATTTGGTGCAAAACATAACGGAGAAAAACCATGCTGTCTTCAAGATGGCGTTTGATAGAATATGTCGGCATCACACTTGGAGCAGTGCTGGCTGCAGCAGCTATCCTTGTAGCAACCTATACGACTCAGGTATGGCGGGCCACGGGCTTGGACGGGATACCCGGATACTGGGAATCAACTCGTCCCTACGATAAATACTCCCTTCCTCTGGCGATTTCGGCCACATTAGCAGTCGCTGCGGGAGTTTTCTCCGCATTAGCTACGAGAAGAGTGAGAACGGGAAAATCCTAGATCGCGTTTTGTAGAGAGGAGCTCACAAAGCTATAGTCGCTAGAAACCCTTTCTTGCCTTTCAAGTTTGGCCGAGGCTTCTTGATAGACTGGTTATCATTCTTTCCAGCTTTGCGATTTTTGTCTCGATTCTGGTTGATGCTTTCTCTAGCTCCTTCATGCGTTTCCTGTAACTCTGTGCTGACGCCTTTGATTTCAACAGACTTCCCTAGATCATACCAGGAACTGAACTAGTAATATATCTTGGTTCAGACGAAACAATATGTCAAGAGTAGAAAGGTGCAGTCTCATTCCAGCGTGCGCGAAAGAATATGGAGGTGCTGAGTCATGAGTCTTGCTTTGTCGGTGATTTGTGAATATTATGGGAGGGTAATAAGGAAGGGAATGACTATGTGTTTGCGGGAAAGTACCCAAGCAACTGGAAGCTTTATGCAGAGTCTAGATTGGGTGTTCTTGAGAAGTTTGGAAGCTTGTATCATAAAGCTTGTTTCGTGGAATTGTTGAAACAGGAAGAATCGATGGAGAAGAAAAAAGGTGTTAAGCCGTGAGTGAGGTTAAGAAGTGCACTAAGTGTAATGGCGATATGTCGAAAGGATACGACTTGGTTGCCAAGGAATTGATCGGCAACACCGTCACTCTCAGAAAAAAGGATGATTGGATAGGTGACAAGATAGTTCCATACTACTGCACGGCTTGCGGTTTCGTTGAGCTCTACAAAGAAATGAAAGAAAAGAAGGAATAAGACATGAATGAAGTCAAGAAATGTGTCTCGTGCAACGTAGAGATGCAGTCCGCAGGGGAAGCATCTTTCAGAACAGGTGGCACAAGCGGGGGATGGAATTTCATTTTCGGGAAGTGGGCTGAACTTGGTGAAGACACGCTTCCATTGCGGATCTATGTGTGTCCAAGATGTGGGAGAATCGAGTTGTACGCAGACGAGCAAACTAGAAAGAGTCTATTACTGTCATCCGGTGAGAACAAGCCATGAAAGACGTTGAGTTAAGGTTGATTGCTGAGCTTATGAAGGACAGTCGAAGAACCGATAGAGGATTGGCGAAGGCAATCGGTGTTTCGCAACCTACTGTTAGTAGATTGATCAAGAGGCTGGAGAAGGATGGATACATCGGGGAATACACCTTGATGCCCAACTTCAGCAAACTTGGGTTCAAAATTATGGCTATGACATTCCTGAGACTAAGCAAAGATGCTACCGCAGAGGAGCTAGAAAGAATAGAGAAAATGGGCAAGCAAGTTGTGGAGAAGAGCCTGAGAAACATCATGACTGTGAAAGGAATGGGGTTAGGATATGATATGGTGATTGTCTCGGTTCACGAGGACTATTCGTCATATGAAGAATTGGTTAAAAACGTGAAGCAATTTCCTCAAAGGGACGTGGAGGGTGTCGATAGTTTCTTGATAAATCTAGAGGACAAGGTGCAATACCGTCCGCTCACTTTCTTCTACCTTGCCCAATATCTTTCGGAAACTGGAAGGAGAGAGAGGAGCAAGCTATGAATGAACTGAACGAAAGTCCCACGTGGAAAAAAGCCTAGTTCCACGTCGAAAATGCCACAGCAAAACAGAAACCAAAACCACAGTAAGCCTATACTTGAGCAAAACCTTAGTCGAAAGAGCTAGAATCCACAAGCTAAACCTCTCAAGAATCACGGAACAAGCCTTAAGCTCAATTCTGGACTATCTCCAAATGCAAAACAATGAAAGCTCCCAATTTCTTGGTAAAGCTTCTTTTCAGAAAGAAGGTTTTGTGGTGCCGAGGGCCGGGTTTGAACCGGCGACGACTCGGTCTTCAGCTTCGCCCTCAAATGCATGAGCATTGAGTCGAGCGCTCTCCCAGGCTGAGCTACCTCGGCAATGTTGACTGTTCAAAAGAGAGGCGGATGTGCTTTTAAGTTTTCTGAATCGGAGATAGAAAAAGGACGGGTGCAAGCCTTTTCTGCCGATCTTTCCAAGAAAGGAGAAAGGAAAGAGACATATAACGTGAAGACTTCTTGGGCTTGCACCCATGATTGCCGTGTCGAAGCAAGATAGAAAAGCCTTATCGAGGAATTCTACGTGGAATCTGATTTAGACTCCTAGCCGTTGATACATCGGAAAGAGAAGCATCTCTTAAAAACCCATGAGACCCCCTGACTATTGTGTGGAAGGTTCGCGTTATGGGAAGAAAGAAAGCGGTAGTAACAGTCGAATTGGTTGACGAGAGTGCGAAAGAGTCTGACGAACGGATTACTCAAGAACTGCTTGACTGGTTCAAGGACGACTCAAACATCGTTCCCTGGGTTAAAAGCGTCAAACGCATAGTACTACAGGACGACTGAAACGCTACACACGCAAATAGAGCGTCAGAAAATAGCCGAGAGCAACAAACGTCAGGAAACACAGAAAAACCAAAACCTTGTCGATTCTTGCATCCTTCTCATGATCAGTGTCGCTGTTCAGGTTCTCCAAGTCGCGCTCACCAGCTTCCATTTTCGAGTTTGCTAGTGAAAGGTTTTATGAAGCCAGAATAAGTATCCAGAATCCTACAGCAAAGAATATCAGGGCCAGAGACGAAAACTAAAGCCTGAGCAACTTCGGGCCCGTAGTCTAGTTGGTTAGGACGTCGCCCTCACGCGGCGAAGATCCCCGGTTCAAGTCCGGGCGGGCCCACTTCAATGTGTCTCTCTGTTGTACGTGTACGCAAAAAGGTTTATTAAATCTTAAGATTTGGCATATAGGTTGACGCGGTGAAAATAGATGCAGAGAAACCCGATCTTACTGAGACACGACGACGAGGAAGAATACTCCTTCAGAGAACACACCGACGACTGCACATGCGACGAATGCGGAACAACCTACAACAAACCACTCCTAGCCATGAACACATCCAACGGCTCTGACGAACAATACTATGCGTGTCCACATTGCCTCACAAAAGTGAGCAAAGCCGAAACCCACCAAAAAGAAGAAGCCCACGAAACCACGCCGATCAGGAACTTGAAAGAAGCCGGACCGATGCTTGAGAACGAAGCCAAATGCCAACATTTCCCGGGATATTTGAAAAAACGCCCGAAAGACATGCCGATCCCAGACGGGTGTCTGACCTGCACGAAAATGGTTGAATGTCTCTACATGTAGCAGCGAACCACTTTTGGCCCTAGGGTCCCTGCTGATTTCTACAGCTTACCCAGAGCCAATCGCACTGGTCAGAAGCAAGGATTAATTATGCAATCGCAGCTTTATCCTTGTTGAGAGCGAACGCCGCTTGTTGCCTATCAAGGACCTGAATCGATCTTCAACCACTCCGCACGTGAACCATCTTCTTCTGATTTCCAACGTTGCCATCTTTGTGGTCTATTTTCTCAGTTTGAGTGTCGTTCCTAGCAAAGGACTAGTGGAAGTCATTGAACAGGAGTTCGTGATGCTGCCAAGCGAAATAGTCCAGCAACAGAGACTTTACACGCTTGTCACGTCGATGTTCATGCACGCCAAGTGGTTACACCTCTTTGGGAACATGCTCTTTCTATACGTTTTCGGAGACAATGTCGAAGACGCTTTTGGGCATGTGGACTATTTCATTTTCTATTTTGCATGTGGTCTAGCCGCGGCATCCGCGCACATACTGAGTGTTTGGGGCACAGTAGAAATGTCTTCAGGCGTCATTGGCGCTTCAGGAGCCATTTCCGGAGTGCTAGGCGCCTACGCCGTGCTTTACCCGAAAGCCAGAGTTCTCACCGCGATCACTTACATTATCGTGCCGCTGCCAGCAATCCTGTTCCTGAGCTTCTGGTTCGTGATGCAATGGCTCTCCGTTTACTTTGATCTTTCAGGCGGCGTCGCTTATTGGGCACACATAGGCGGCTTCATTGCAGGAGCCTTTCTTGGATTGACTGTTGGTCGCGCAAGGAAAAAAGCGCGAGACAAACGTTTGCACTTATAGTTTGGTTGCAAAGGGGTCTGTCCGTCATAAGCTCCTCATCTTCATAATCAGACTGGGACGGCTACATCATCCCCCACATTGTGACAGCGTCACACTCAGATAAAGTCTTTGCGACGCTCTGGTTCATGAAGAAAGAAGCTTACTGCGACACGACTGTGAAGGCCGTGGGCAAAAGACTCAAGCACATAGCAAAGAACTGTCTAATTGGCAATCCTGAGTTTGTAAAGGGCTTCATAGCCCAGAAAGAGTGTTCACCTGCTTTCAAGGAGTCGCTTGTTGAAGCTTACGACCTGTACTGCAGAGCTAACGGCATCGCTTGGAGTAAGCCGTTTTATCAGCGTTATGATAAGCAGCCGAAGATTCCGAGTGAAGAGAAGCTCAACTTGATTATCGCTAACTCTAGCAAAAAGTTTGCTCTTGTTTTTTCTATGATGCGCGATTTGGGGACTCGTCCGATAGAGTTGACTTGGCTGAAAGTCAAGGACATAGACCTGCAGAATGGCGTGGTAAGCATTACAAGCGCGAAACACTGCGTTGGCAGAACGTTGAAGTTGAAGTCTCAGACGCTGGTTATGCTGAATGCTCATGTGCTGCGGAAGAAGCTTGGGCAGAATGATGTTTTGTTTTCGATTAGTTCGAGCGTGATTAGCAATGCCTACAGGCGCATACGAAACAAGCTTGCGCTGAAGCTTGGTGACGCTAGTTTGAAGTCGATCAGGCTGTATGACTTCAGGCATTTCAAAGCTTCAATGGAATATCATAGAACGAAAGACTTGCTGTATGTCAAGCAACTGCTTGGACACAAAGACTTGCGCACGACTTTGAGGTACACTCAGCTTCTAGAAACTGAAGGCGAAGAATATCACAGTGCAGTGGCTCGAAGCGTTGAAGAAGCAGCGAAGCTCATAGAGCAAGGCTTCGACTATGTCACAGAGTTGGACAACGTCAAACTGTTCAGAAAGAGAAAGTAGCTCTGCTAGATTTCTCTCTTTTTGTTTCTAGTTAAACACTTGAGTAAGAATCAAAACATTGGTTTCTCCATATACTATTCCGTATGGGATTGCCTTCGTTCTCAAGATTCTCAGGCTTGCATATTGCTGAAGGCTAGATAACGCTGGCGCGCTGCTACAAACCCAAAGCCTCATAAACCGCATCTTCGCAACAAGAGATTCTCATGAGCCTCAATTGGGCCTCTGATTTCAGCTACAGCTATTTCAAGAGGATTCTCCAGACTGGGAAGTCGAAATTTGAACTGCATCAGTTTCGTGAAGCCCCTCAAACCATAGAGAGGTTCAAGACACAGGCTGTTGGGGGACGCCCCTTACTGTTTCTTCGTCATGATGTGGACGTTTCGCTGAAAAGGGCAATGATAATGGCGAATATTGAGAAGGACCTCGGAATAGGCGCCACTTACATGGTGATGACAGAATCATCGTTGTATCGTGTGGAGGATGATACTTCGTTCGGCTTGCTTCGGAAAATCATAGATATGGGTCATGAAATAGGGTTACACATCAATCCGCGCACGCATAAACCTCATTCCTTAGAAGCAAAGATAGATTCTGGCTGTAGAAAATTGGAGAATGTGACTGGTGCACCAGTGAAGACTGTTTCCTTTCATCGCCCTCGCAAGAAGGATCAACATGGGCCTCTGATGATTGGAAACAGAGTAAATGCTTACGCGAAGGAATTGCAGAGATCGTACCTTTCTGATTCAGGAGGGCGTTGGAGAGATGGGGAACCTCTACCTGAGCTTCTGAGATTTCATGAACCTTTGCTTCAGTTGCTCATCCATCCAATATGGTGGGGCTATGAACACATGCAAGCAAAAGAACGACTGAAAACATTCGTTATCGAGGAAACTGGAGGGTCAGAGCTTCGCGACAAGATCATAGAGATGATCGGTGTTGAATTCGATTTTTGAGCGCATTTGAGCTCTCTTTTTTCTGTCGTGGGCGCTATCGCAGTTGAAACAAGGATTTCCCTATATATCATGACTCATGGTTTTCAACGTTTGGGACTGCGCTCTCAAATGTCTTCTAGGAAAAAACCTTACTTCCACATGTCGACCTGGTCATGTGGGTCTTTTGCGTAGAGCATTTCTTCAATCTCCTTTTTTGCTTTCTTGCTGAGTATAAGTTTGCCTTCCGCGTTTCTGAGTTCCCTTTCTCTTTTTTCCATTGACAGTCTATCTCCAAAAAGCTGCTTTATTTTTGTTGTCAGGTTGCCTTGCCAATTGTTATAGATGTAAAGTGCAGAAGCGTACGCAAGCCATTCTGCATGCCTACGAGAATATTGTATGTTCTTGTTTGCTTTCAGCGTCAAGTCATCTTGTCTAAGTTTTTCGATCAATTTGGAACAGTAGCGCCAATCTTCAACTATCAATTTTCCGATGGTTGGAACGACCAGCTTTATGGGAATAGCACCTAGGAGAATCATTATGCCTATGCGCTGCAGCCCTACAGAGGCTTCATATGCGAATCTATTGCTCTCTGGAAGACTTTCGGTATCAAGAATTTCCTTTTCTATTGCTTCTGCTGGTTTGGTTCTCATTCGCCTGCGGATATCCTCAAGACTAAAGTTTTTGTCGTCTATTCTGATTTCGCGATAGACGTACTCTCGGTTCAGAAGCTCAGGGACATTGGCAACTTGCTCAGGGAAAGAGAGTTCCTTTCTGAAGTGATAGGCCAAGATTATGCCTACGAAAACGGTTACAACTAACACTGCAATATCTAGCCAATTAGAGAGAAACCAAGAACCTATCTCTTCTACAATCATTTCCAATTCCATCATAGCTTGTTTGCCTTAAAACGCTTCCTGTACTTCTAGTATTGAGACTGGCAGTTCCAGAATTCCTTTTTTTGACTCTTTTCTAAGATAGTGCGCGCGATCGCTTGTACAGTGCTGTGAGAGGTGTGGGCATATCACTTTTATGCTGGCTGCAAAGCTTTGCCAGAATAAGTCTTTGGAAGGCAAAAAGCTCATAGAAAGATGATCCTAAACCTAACAGTTCAACGCTTGCCGAGCTTACAATGCTCGATCGAGATGACCGATCGATAGGTTCTCCATGAGCGAAACAAGCATCCGGTGAAGAGATCAAAATGGCTTTAGGGTGAAAGGAAACCGATGAAAAACACTATCACTCCAACCAGCACAAGTATCCAGACTTGCCTCAAGTCGCTGTCCACCGGGTAATGAATAGCGTCTGCCGGGTGAGGAAGCACACCGCGTCTGCTAAAGTACTCAGCGCCTGGAAACACCTCTGAGCCTAGTGCGCCTATGAGCCCAATAAAGACGAAAAGTATTCCCAAGAATTCCAGGGCATGCGCATTAACCACATAGATGCACATAGCTAGGCACAGTGGGAGAATTCCATATATCAACGCGCTTCGTGTGCTGGCCTTGAGTCTTGTCATTATCCCCGTACTTTTAATTAGCAGTACACGGTAAAAGGTCTTTTGCTCTCCGAAATGGCGGATACGCAAGAATGCCACTAACTCAATAGGAACTAAGAGACAGGGTTCTCTTGATTCTGAGAGCACGACTTAAGCTCTTCGTCCATCTGGGCCCAGCGGAGCTTAGTCTCTTCGACTTCCTCTATGTCGCTTTGCTCGACGTGTCTGTTGAAGTGTGTTGACAGGTTGTACTCGTTGATGTCCAAGACATGCTTGTATCTGGCGATCAGCTGCTTGTAGCTGAAGCCTTCGCAGCGGTGCAGAAATAGAATGGCTGTTGCAAGCTCTGACTTGCAGATCTTGCATCGCGCTTGAAAACGCATGGTTCTACTCACCTCCTTCTTCATTTGCTTACTCACGCAGACGTCGAAAAATATCAGCTTCACGTTCTTGAAGCGACTTGCTAGTCTTTCTCCGTCTTGATTCTATAGTATCTCGCTTTGCCTTCCTGTTTTACTTCTATAAGCTCTCGCTCGTAAGCTGTTTGGAGAAGCACTTTCAGTTCATACGCGCTAGCGTTCATGAATTGCAGAAGAACGCCGTGACGAAGCCAACCTTCAGAATTTGCCTTTGCTTTGATGACGTTAGTCAGCTTTACTAACCTTGTACTAATATTGTCGCTTGTTAGTAAAGTTAGTAGATTAGTTGTTTGTAACGTTAGTATATTGTCAATAGTTGAACATGCTTTCTGCACAGAATTGGTAGAAATGAGCAGAGGAGATTCTACTAGTCTACTAACGAAGTCGCTACTAACGCTGTCAACTTCATAGAGAGCAGACAACTTGACGACATAGTCAGCCAACCGTGTTACTACTGCGCCTTTGAGATCGGCTTCTTTTGCTTCGTCGCACTGCATAGCCTCTTCTTCTTTCATTGACTGCCAAGCATTGGCCAGCTCCAGTGCAGACTCTGCAAACTCAAATTCGATCTTCTGCTCATGAAAAGCATCGTAGACCTCTTTCCAGAGCTTTCTGCATTCATTCAGCCGCTCAGTATCCGAACTCATCCATCTGCGTCGAGGCAGAGACAATGTCTTCTTGCCATAGACTATTAGAAAGCGACTCAAGAAACCGCTGTTGAAATCACGCAGCGCCACTGTCTCGTTGAAGCGTGACGGAGTTGTGGTTGCCATTATGTTGAAGCAGACATCATTCAAATTGAAACTAGCTTTTCGCAGTGTCCTACTGTAGCGTGCTGGACAGTCAAAAAGATGACACAGAAGATCAGCCATACCGCTCATGTAATCTCTTTTCTTGATATTCTCTAAGAATCCACTGATTTCTTCTCGCCAGATCAATCCTTGGCTTTGTTCTCCGAGTGACTCTTGAAGACCTTCTGGCGAGAAATCGCTTGGAAGAGTCTTGTAATCATCTGGCAAAACGCTAAGAGCTAAGTGTATGGCACTGCTTTTTCTGTCTAGACCGCTTCTCCCTATGAAAATCACCCATAGATTAGGGTATTTCTGAGCTGGGCTGATGCGAATGGGTGTCCTTCCTACAGCCAAGCTTAACAGACTCAATGCAGAGAAATCGTGGTAGACATCGGGTGCATCTGTCAGAAGCGACGCATAGTTCTTGTATACTTCTAAAAAGCTAGACCCGCTCGCGAGTAATGTACTCGTATTTGTCTGCTCAGCGAGAATCTGTTCCATCATTCTCTTTTTCATCCTCCCATGCTGGAAGGTTTTTCACAACCAATTTTCTGTTCGCGTCAGCTTGCTTCACAAAAATCACGGTTGCGCCGACGCTGTCGAGGAAATCCTCGACTTGCTTCCATTTTTCAGGAAGCATTTTCATGACAACTGCATAGTTTTTTTCACTCATTTTTTCAACCTCTTTTTCAGTGCCCTGTTTTTGGAACAAACAGGGAAACCTCCATAACGGATTGCGAACGTAATTAACGTGGATTAGCATGCGCTTCTACAACAGAGCTTAACCTTTCTGAAAATTACATGAATAACTGCGTCAAAAACGTACTGCAAAATACCCCGCGTCATAAAATCAGGTGACGCTTCTCAATAATACAGTACACAATTGCTATTCGTCTCCCTCAACTTTCTGACCATCCAGCTCATATAGAGTCGGCAGTTTTTCAAGTTCTTTGATGATAGATTTGGGGCGTGACCACGAGTAGCTTGTCCCTGGTAAATATCTTCTCATATAGCGGCAATCTGGATTTGTGCACCTGGCAAAGATTTCCGAGTAGTGCTCATTATCATCTTTCCTATAGGTGTAAGAATAGCTGCTGTCTCCGCAGATGCATCTTGGAGGTAATGGAATGGTCTGTTTCGTTAGACCCCAAAGCTTGTCAAATTTCAACAGAAGCTCTTTCTTTCCAGTTTCCTCAAGCTGAGTTCTTACCATTTCTTTAATGGCAGACCAGTGCGCCGTTGGATGTCTTGTTTTCAGTTCGGTCGACAGTCTATGTATTTCAATGATTTCTTCGTTCAAGACCCATTCTCGGGGTCGTCCAGCCTTTTTTCTCAGCGCCATTCAACTGAAGTTGTCAGTTCCCAGATTTAACTCATGCCAATTATGCGGGGGTTTCTGTTTTCTGAGCTGAAGACACGAGCCTACAACACCAGAAAGAAGCATATGGACGCATTGATTCTAGTTATAAACTCAAAAACAGAAAAGGCTTCTGCCTTCCTCATCTATATTACAGAAATTCATTGCGCGCCACGCTGGCAAAAGCCCTCTGCATTTTAGAATGATTCTTTCTTCCAGACGTTGTAGCTGCTGCTTTAGCCTCTGTCAAAAAACCGTCTGCTCATGGCTGTGCACCAACTATGAACCGTTGTAAGACTGTCCGAAGCTCTTGCAGACTGCATAATAATCTTTCAGATCAATGATTGCATCAGCGTTGATGTCGCAGTGCGGGTTCCACTTGGCATCGCCCGGGGCTGAGCCATAGGCTTTGCCTGTGGTGTAAACGTCTTTGAGGTTCACCTTCAAATCATGATTGATGTCTGCTGGGTTCCAAAAATGATTCATCAGAGGACAATGGTCGATATTGTTGCTGTCAATGACATATGGGGTGTCACCTATACCATCATTATCAGAGTCAGTGCCAATATAGTCGCTCCAATAGTTACCTTCACAGGTGTTGTTCCAGCTGTTCACTATCACAGGCCCATAAAAGTTGATTTGAACTGTATTGTTGATGAAGTTGTTGTGTAAGAATCGGTTTCCGCTGAAGATGTAGTTCATTTCGATTCCGCAACTGCACCCTATAATAGTATTCTCTGAAAACGTGTTGTTGTAAGACGGGTATCCACCCATGATTCCCAAAGTGAGATGCGCTAGTGTGTTATTATGCACAAAATTATTAGATGACCAGTCGAATCCAATGCCACCGAAGCTATCTCTTATAATGTTGTTAACTATTACGTTGCCCGATGTATGGATAAGTCTAATTCCTTCACTGAAGCCAGTCATAATGTTGTCAGAGATAGTAGTGTTGACGTAACCGTCTTCCACCCGTATTGGAGGACCTCTACCATGTTGAATTGTGAATCTGGCTATTCCAACATTGTTTGCGAGAACCCACAAACCAGCTCCGTACGGTTCAATGCCTCCTTCGATGACTGTTCCGTATTTGTTCTCACCTTCAAGAATCAGAGTCTTGTTTATGACAGCAGCTGAATAAGTGCCATTTTTGACGAAGATCGTGTCTCCGCTGTTTGCGGCGTTGATGGCTTCTTGTATAGTTGAATATCCCTCTCCAGTGTTCAAGTTTCCAACAGGTAAGATCTGAATATGCCCGTCTGCGTAAATGTGCACATTTGTCGCTATCGCTCTTGCCCAGATTGAGTGAGAGCCAATTTCGACTCCGGAAGTGTTCCAGGCAAAGTTAACATGCTCTATCGCATGACCACTCCAAAGCACGATGCAGCCCTTGTGATCTATCAAATGTCCATCATAGAAAGCTTCAACCGAGAAACCGTCAAAGTCGAATACGTCCCATGTGACTTCAAACAGAACACAGATGTTGATTGTTGCTCCGGGAAATGCCTTGATATGGGAAGCATTAACGTCGAGGATAGTCACGAATATGTAGCTCTGACAAGGGCCTACATCAACACTGGGCGAATCCGCATGCAAGTTAGCTAACCTTCTAGGCCCAATAGATGTGATTCTGTTCGCTTCGATCAATCTAAGGTTGAGCACCAATACAGCGATTGAAAGCAATAGCACTGAGACTATTCTGTAGACAATTTTCTTCAGCAACTTGCCTTTCTCCAAGTCTCTACTAGTTTGGCGAAGCTCTTAACAGTTTTGAGCTAATCTTTGATGGCATCTGCTCTGCGAAGCTACCATGATTTTCCGAAATTCTTGCATGCCGTGAAATAGTCTTTAAGATCTATCTTGCCGTCGCCGTTAATGTCAAGGTTTTGGTTATACCTTGAATCACCTAGAGCTGCACCAAATGCTTTGCCGACGGCAAAGACATCTTTCAGGTCTACCTTTCTGTCGAAATTGATGTCGCCGGGTATCGAGACAAGAACCCAACCTCCAGTCAAGTTGTTGTCAGCTATGTCAACTTCTCCTGGAATAGGCTCAACACAGACGCTTATGGTGTAGTTGCCATAAGCAAAGCCAGTCGTATTCCACGTGAATGTGGAAATACTAAATTGTCCGCTTTCCGAGGTTAAGTTCCTTGATTGAAGAGCGGTTGTGTTGGCAAAGACTTTGACGTTAAAGGTTTCATTGTTTACACCTTGGTTTTCCAGAGTGACATTGATTGATAATGAATGGCTTTGCCCTACCAGAATTCTGGAAGGTTCTATGTCTAGTACTGCAACGTCATGCGGGTAAGAAACCATGTTGACGACTCCGTTTGTCCTAGTTGTTTCAGGAACACTTGGGAAATATACCGTTGCATAATTCACAATCTCCGTGCCTATCGAAGCATCATTGACCACGTTCACATTATACGTCACGTTGCCCTTTTCGTGGGAACCAACTTCGCCAATTGACCAAGTTATGGTCCTAGTTGATGGATCGTAAATGCCATTCTGCCCAACGACTAGTGTCGAGGCATCTAGATTCTCAGTCAATGTGTCTGTAATGTAAACACCAAATGCTATCCCTTCGCCTTCATTTTCATACTCTATTGTATAATTCAGCATCTGACCTCCCACAACATAGCGAGTCGGACCATATTTGGCATTCGGATCTCTGGCTTGTCGAATCTCGCTATAGCCATCGTTGGGTACACGATAGCCACAGTCACGTCCGATGCTTAGTATTTCCTGTTTGAAAGACTTACCTTCTCTACTTAGCTTCTCGGGGTCATTCTGCAAATCCTTAAGCAGTGGAAGAACATGTTGCTCTAGGTACGCTAATTCGAGTTCCATCGAAACTCCTCCTACGAATTCCGCGCGATTCATGCGCGCGTTGATGTAGTTAATCACAGGCTGAAGATCTTGGCAAAAATCCACTCCAAAATACTCCTTGATAGAGACTGGCTCACAAAGCTTCGATGGGCCAGATGCTTCCCCACCTGTATCTATTATGTGAAGCATCTCATTCTGCTGCTTGGTTAGCGACGGCGAGGCGTGTCCCCAGATGGTATCTGCCGCCCAGCGCGGAATAGCGTCTGCCGAATAAGGCAGTTTTGTGCCTGACTGTAGTCCCCAGAAAACCTCAAGCTGAATGCTCAGAAACATGCTTGTTTTTGCGGTTATGGTTGTGAAATTCCATCTCACTATGTGCATCACGCCATCGTAGTAGCCAGTCTCTGAGGCTGAGATGAATCTCGTTAGAAAAGGCGGCAGGTAAATCAGACTTACATTGTCTGCGTCTTGCCAGCCATCATTCCTGAGCTCAATGAGATAGGTTACAGTTTGGCCAGGACTTACCCAGCGAGGCCCCCACGCTTTTAGGTCTAGCTTTGGCTGTGGGGGAAGCCCAACATCTAAGCGGCGTATCGTTCCAGTCATTGTCTTGGAGGGACCGTTCTCGTTGAACGATGAAGACACATCACCCAGAACAGGTTCTGTGAACACGCCGTTCAACCCTGTGCTCCCTGGTGAAACAAGTCTGCTGTACATCCACCCTTCTCCTGAGCCCATGCTAGACATGTATGAGACTTTCGAGAATCCTTCGCCATGATATGTGCAGTTTTCGTCTTCGATTTCTACCCAAGTAACAACCAGACTCAACGGACCTGTGTAGTAGCCCCATGCACTGCCTTTCAATGTTGTTTGGCGGAGGAACAACAAAGTTGATGGTGATGTAGTGGAGTTGATGTAAGATATTGTTCCATTTAGCGTAATTGCTGCTGAAATTGGGTCTGAGCCAATGCGGTTTAGCTTCCAGGTAGAGCAATAGAGGTCATACACACCGCTTCCGTTGACTGATTCAAACACATATCCTTCGGTTGTTCCGCTCGTGTCTCCCGATATCGCCCCCTTGTGATAGATTTTCCTCTCAGCAACATTGACTAATGTGTAAGTGGTCCACGTTCCCTGAGTCGTGAGATTTCCAATTGTTGCAGACCAGTTGCCTTTGGCGAAGCCTTGACCAGAGAAAGCTCCTGTTTGAATCGTTACGCTCTCATAACATGTGAAGTTTAGAATGCAGTCAAGATCTCCTGTAGTTGTGACATTTTCGATTTTCCCTTGAGAGGCCTGCACAGTCTGGAGCTCTGTTAAGTTCGTGGAGGTTTCCTGTGAGAGTGAGAATCTGGTCTGGTAGTAGTAATCAGCTGTTGGAGTGATCGTCAAGCCAGAATTGACCAGCTTTGGTTCAGTGTTAAAGAAATACTCAAATGCAAAAGTGACAGACATAGTGTAAAGTAGCAAAGTAGCCAATAGTATCACCGATCGCTTGACGTGCTTCATTGAGACGCCTTTGCCACTTTCTTGACTGTGTCTAGTAGTAGGTTTCTCCCCAAACAGTCAATGTCCAATTGAATGTGCCAACAGTCGTGTACGCGGGGATTCTAATATGATACCTTACGATAAGTACTCCTCCAGCATCTATTCTTGTACCATTAAGATTAAGTCGCCAATACCATCCATCGTGGTATCCCCAATATTGTGTGATGCTTGTAGTCACAGTTCCCAGGGTTGAGTTCTCTCGAAGTTCGATCCACACACTGCCTTCATTTCTTATGTAGAACTCTTTGGACAGCACTGTCTCTTGATTTGGATATGTTATGTTTCCAAAGTCAAAACTGGTTATCGGTTGTTGACATACAGAATCCCAATAGAATCCAAGTTGCATGGTTGGTGTGTCATATGTCCTCAGGATTATTCCTGTTGCAACGTATTTTGGTTCTGTTGCGTAGAAGTACAGATAGGCAAACACTGGCACTATTATCGCATAGGTTAGAAGCAAACTCACTATCATTACTTTTCTTCTTCCTAGCATTCTTCATTCTCCTCAGTCGAAGTTGTTTCAATCTGCTATTAGCTTTTGTGGAGAAAACCTCTATAACACTAGCGCACGCGAAAAAGCTTTTAAGCCTTGCAGCGCACATATTCATGGCAGAGAGGCGAGAAAAATGACAGAAAATGAAAAAGAAAAGGCGGCGAAGCCGCAATCAGACTGGGACGGCTACATCATCCCCCACAGGACTGCAGCATCCTCCGATATTTGAATGTTGTTGGGAGCTGAAGAAGCAAGGCTATGCAGAAAGCATGGCAGAAACTATTGGAAGGCGACTGAGTAACATTGCTCGAAAGGAAGAGCAGAGAACCCGCAGTGATAAAAAGACAGGCCAGAACCCACATTCCGAAGATGAGGAGACTGAAGATAATAAGACGGACTTTCCCAGTGGGCCTATTTTTCGATTTTCTTGCAGAGGGACTTTATTGTTCCAGATACAGTTATGACAAGAATAGCTGCTGGTTTGCTGTCTATCGTCGTTATTGAGGCTAGTGCTGTTCTGACAACGTCCAAGGTCTGAAGCGCGACACGTACGATGGCGAAGCGTTTACCTTCCTCATAATCAATCAGAACCAATCCTGTTCGGCTTGCACCGTATTCACCGTAGAGCTTTGTGACCTGTTTCCAAAGGGCATCCATAAATTGCTGCGAGGAAACTGGTTCTTGTGAGTCTATTTCCAAAGCCAGATAGCGGCGTTTTGCCCGTTTCAGCAATCTTTCCCTCTCCGCACTACCCGAATTCCAGGAACAACGTATCGCGGGTCAAGTTTTTCCCGGTTTCTCTTCACAATAGCCATCGGGTTCTTCGAAACTGCATCCAACGCAACAGTCTTGTCCAAGTCGAATAAATACGAAAGCGCAGCAAGCTCCTGCGGCTTTCGCATCAGCAACTCGTTCGAAATTCCACTTGACAAAACCACCGGAACATGGAATCCTTGGGCAGTTGCTGTTTCTCTTCGCAAGCTTGACAAGAGTCTGGTTCTTGCTGAGCCTTCTAACGTGAGCAACGGTTTCATGTCGATCTCAACTGAAGCCAATGCACTTGATGCGAGTTCTGCTTCGGCCAAATCGAAGTGTCGGTAGTGAAAGTCGATCGAAGGGAAGTTGAGAAGATCTACACGACGGTCTTTGGCTGCTTGTCTCGCCACTTTCTTCGAATCGCACATTACCGCGATTATTTCGAATTTCCTTCGAAACCTTCTGAGGTTATTGACCAGTTCTTCCGGCGTTCGGGGTCTCAGGTCCAAGCGTGTTGCCAGGTCCAACCTGTTATCCTTGCATGCGGTTCGGAGCTGTTCGATTTCCCTTTCGGGCGTGTTCGGCTGCAACGGCACAGCTATCAGTCTGAAGCCAAGTCTTGACGCTTTGCCCACCATGTTTGATGTTTGTACTGGGTTTCTCAGGTCAGGGCAAAGGTGCAGGTCGACGTAGATCTTTTTCATGGAAGCAACCCGAATCTTCTGCAGATCTCAACCACTTCTTCTTTGCTATGCTTCTTAAAGTGTATTCGCAAATGGATGGTGTCAGTAACGCTGAACCTAAGTTCATTGAAGTAGGCAAATTGCTTGTCGAGTCTCAGGTAAAGGTTTCCGCTTTCAAAATGCTGATCAATCTCATTACACAGTTGTTCCTTGTCTAGGATGCTTAAGCCTGCTGAGAGTTTTTCGAAGACCGGTTGGACTGCTTCCTTTTCTTTGATCCGCGTTTCAATGAGAGTTATCGGGTTTCCGTGGTGGCCAGTCAGGTTGGACTTGTTGAAAGCAACATTGCCGACTAGCTCTGGTGGAATGGTGTTGCAGATGGCTGTCATAACCTTGTCTGGGTCTTCTGTGGCGTGTGCAAAAACACGCATGTCAATATAGGCTATAGGAACCTTGCTGGACAAAAGCTTGTCACAAGAACCCTATTTGGAAAGGGTCAGCTTTTAGACTTTTTCTTGGGCTTCTGCGCGGCTTTCCTAGCTGCCAAGAATGCCTTGACGGCTTCAACGTTTTCATCGTGCGCTGTTTTTCGCCTAGAATCTACAAGAACTCCTAGTCTTACGGCTTCTGTTAGGCTGGTTCCCGCCTTTTTGAGTTCGTCTCGGCTGAAACCTCTCCCGAAACGTTGTTTTCCAACGTCTTTGAAGACTTTTGCCTTAACTGTTTTCATGGAATCGGGTCCTTCTCCTTTCAAAGGCTTTTCTGCTCGGTCTAACTTTCTCGGAGCCTTTGCCTTTTCCTCTGAGGCCTCTTACCTTCTTGCCTGCGCTTGTGAGGCTTCTGAACACGCGCTTGTAATGCTGCTTCTCGCATATCCAGTTGATATCTGAGTCTGCTTTTATCACAGGATGATTAGGGTCCACAAGTAAGACTTCGAACCATTTGGATCGTCCGTCTTCGCCCACCCAGTACGAGTTGAGAACCTCGAGGTTAGGGAACTTTCGTTGGGTTCGTTCTTCGCCGATGAGTCGGATGCTCTTGCCGGGCTTGAATTTTTTGACACCCATGCGTTTGGGTCTTCTTCCGGCTTTCGGTCTTACTTTTCGCATTCCGCCTCTTCTCACGCGGACGCGAACCATCACGAAGCCTTGCTTAGCCTTGTAACCAAGTTTTCTTGCCTTGTCTATTCGGGTGGGTCGTTCTATCCGGGTAATGACGGGTTGCTGACGCCACTCGATTAGCCTTTGGTGCATAACCTGATTCAAGAAGCTCTTTTCGGGCTTCGACCAAGCTTCAGCAATGTATTTGTAAGCCATACATTTTCACGTCTTCATTGGTTTATGGTTCAGCCTTTCGGCATCATCCCTGCGGACATGTACATCCGCCAGTTGCGTTGATTCATAGCACCAAGCAACGAGATAAACCTTTCCAGACAGACATCAAGAGAGAACCACCTTGCAGCGTGTGAGCGACAATACCTGCCCATCACATGCTCTAATGCTAGGGTACCTTCAACTGCTCAATCGATCAGTAGAGCTAGCTATCCCCAGTTGAGATATCCGAATGCGGAGTCGCCATCCGCTTGTTCTCAAGTATTGCTTTCGCAATATGAAAATAGCCATTTTGCCCTTTCCAGATTTTCTGCCCTTCAACGACTCTTATCCTTCTCCTGAAGAACGGAGCATCCAAAACCAGAGTTTCATACTCACCACCTTCGCCAACAAGCGAAACGCCATACTTCCTGCCAAGCTCAATCAAATCTGCAACAGTGGCCGCGTCAATCTTTCTTCCAAGCCAGTCTTCGTTGAAACCGTATGCGTAGACCCCAGTTATGATGACTTCAAAGCTGAGATCCAGAATCTCCCTCAAGACGTCTATGGGGTTCTTTTGCCAAAGAGGCGCGATGCATCTGATCTCTAGCTGTCTGCATATTTCATCTATCCTCGTTTTCTGGTATGTTGAGGCTATGGCTCCTGAGACTACTCCTTCAACGTCGAGCTCTGCAATCAGACGTTTGAGGTCTTTAACCTCTTCGCCTTCAACTCCTGCAGTTTCAGCTTTCACAACTGGAATTCCGACAGCCTCAGCAAGCAAATCGACCAGACGAATGTTTGGGTAGTGAAACATCCAACTGTCTTCCCTTTGCGGAATCATGCTCGCAAGACACTTTACCTCATAACCTTCCTTCAGAACATGGTAAAGAGCTAGAACCGAATCCTTTCCGCCCGTGGCTAGAACTGCAACACGCATGACAGTAACACCTTTCGGATTAACCGTTAAACAGTCAACTAACTAGTCTATGATCTTCCGCCGTGCCTCTCTGAACATGCTTTCCGTTTTCAGCCGCCACTTCTCGAAATCCTTGCTGGTTTTCGGATAGACTTTGTAGTGAGCCCTAACTTGCTTCATCATGGTGGCCGTAAGCCAAAGCCTATTCAAGAATCCGAGTCTCCTCAGCCCTTTAAAGACGCGCCTCGCCTTGTCGCTGATATCCAAGTGGAACTCGTCCCCCAGACCTGCCTTCAAGACATCCTCTTCTTTCAGTAACTCATACTTCATCCCGTAGCTCAGCTCTTCGTCACGACTACCAATGAGCAACATGCGAAAAACGTCCAAGCCTGCCTGCTTTGTTCCATACGTCTCCATATACCTGCAATTGTACGGCCACAGAGCATTTTGACTGACATCGTCTTTCTCCAAGGCTTCAACGATAGTCTTTCCTGCATAAAAGCCGCTGAGCATCGATGGGCCTATCCCGCCCCCATGAATGGGGTTCACCAAGCTCGCGGCATCACCCAAGATCGCCACGCCGTTCCCGACCATATTGTCCAATGGCCTGCGTGTCGGATCGTACCAAGCACCTCCGTTTAGAAGCAGCGAGCCTTCAAACATTGGCTTTGTCAGAATGTACCTGTAAGCTTGTTCCTTTGGGTTTGGGAAGCTCCCCCGCATGCAGATCCCTAAACCCACATTGACTCTGGCACTGCTCTTGTTGAAAATCCACGTGTATCCTCCAGGCGTCACTTCCTGATTCAGATAAATCTCACAAAACTTCGTCTCCTCGGCTTCCTGCTTGAGCTGTCTGATCTCCCGATAGCAAGCTTCAACATCCTCATTCGCAATCTCTGTCTCAATTCCCATTTCCTCAGGAAGCTTCCGTCTCACCACACCCATAAATCCGCTAGCATCCGCGACCACCTTACCCTTAACCTGAACCGTTTTGCCAGTTCTCAAATCTCTTGTCGAGATTCCTGTTACGCAGCCTTTCTCGACTGTCGGCTCTAAACACAGCGTTGAATCTAGAAGAATCGTTCCCTTATCGAGTGTTTTCCTCAACAGCCACTGTCCAAACAGACGCCGATTCAGTAAGTAACCAACGAAATCTTCATGTTTAATCGTGAAAACTGTCTCTGAATCCGGAGAAAAAATCTTGATACCCTCAATCCGCTTTTCAAGCTCGCCACCCTGCGGTTTCTCCAACCCCAAAGTTTTCAGATGATGCTCGCCCAAAGCATCCCCGCAAATCTTCTCGCCAATCTCTTCCCTTCTTTTTCGTTCTACTAGGCAAACTTTCAAACCAGCCTCAGCAGTCGTTTTCGCAGCCAAACATCCAGCCGTACCTGCACCAACCACTATCACGTCAAAGTTCTCCAATGCTAACACGCTTCCGAGATTTTCGCACTTTATTCGCTTGCATAAACTGATAACTTTTACTGAAGCTTTCCCTAATAACTGCTTGCTTAGAACTGGTTCAGTGTCATTTCACTGCTTCACTGGGATTGCTGTCGCTTACTGAGAATATGGATTGGTGATTCATAATGGTTTAATATGTTCTCGGCTGAACATGAAAAAAGAACCAAGCAAAACACGAAAAAGATGTGAATGAAAATGATGAAAAAAGCCGCAGTTAAGAACGCCAGCTTATGCACAATTGACCTGACGAAGATTGACGGAGACGGAGCGTTTCCTTGCCCGAAGTGCGGGGCACTGATTTCTCCGGACGATGAGTCGGAAGAAACCTACCAAATCGTGGAAACAGTAGTTAAAGACGATGAACTGTCAGAACTGGTTCTGTCGTGCAAAAAATGCGGGGCAAAAACCAGACTTGTAGGCTTTCTGACACCACAAGGAACCTAGACATCCCAAAAAAAAGCTACTTTTTACTACTTTTCTTCAAAGCCCCTACTTATGGCCACAAAGAACATCCACAGGATGGCACCATAAAAAATCCCATTGGCAAGAGCATTCAAGAGCCCCGAGAACCTGCTTGCTACGTCTCCAAGCGTGGCGCAGAGAATGCTGCCAGGAAACATTGGTGAAGGAATCAGCATAGAGGCAAATGCAAACGTCATAAAGAAAGCGGCCAGAATAATCGTTCCCTTCATCATAATTCACCTGTAGGATTCCGTGCACATTGCAGCTATCGTTAATCACAATATTTAATAAACCTTCCCGTATCAGCGTTCAACAAAAATACAGAACTCTAACGTTACATACCATTCTAGATTCCAAAAAGCTTCATCAAAACCTGCAACAGGTAAAGAATATAGTAATGCAAGTATGAGCAAAGAAAGAAAATTGCCACCAGTCCGACTGTAAGTATCTTTCTGCTTTTTGACAAAGGCGATACGTCATCCAATGGCCCAGGATGTCTGTACATCGACAAGAAAAGCACAAAAATTGCCATTGGTATGAAACCAGCAACTACTAACAACGCAAATGAAAGCACCGTCAGCACAAGCCTTGCTCTTTCACCAATCAAAGAACGCGCAACGTGACCACCATCCAGCATGGCAGCAGGTAGGAGATTAAGCATTGTAACTATCATGCCAACCCAGCCAGCAAAAGCAATAGGATGAAGCTGAATGTAATAGTTGTTCGGCAGATTTGTCACGTAGCTTATGAAAAGGTCGAAAAACAAAGGTGACGGAAGAAAACTCATGTCGGGCTGTGTTATCTCATGAACTGGAGACATCAGAAGCCCCACAACACTTGCTACTGAAGCGAGAACAAACCCAATGATCGGACCACTCGCACCCACATCAAACAACGCATCTCTATTTGGCGGAAGCGACTTCTGCATGATCACCGCACCGAAAGTCCCAATCCCTAACAAGCCTCCCACAGGCGGTGGGCCCGGAATAAAGTATGGAGGCGTCGCCTCTATGCCTTTTCTATTTGCTGTTAGCTTATGACCCATTTCGTGCGCACCCAAAACAGTCATTATGGCGATCGTGAATGCTGCCCCACCAACAAGAGGATCAAGCATGTCACCAGAAAGCATGTAACCTGTTACAAAGGTCGTGGCAATCGTAGCAAGAAACAGCAACCAGTTGACGAGTATGTTGCCCGGTTTTGTCAATGGTTTCGAAACAATCTTTAGGACAGTTCGACCGTCTCTTCTCCGAAGGAAAGCGGTGAAGCCCATAGGTTTAAGATTCGCGAGCAGTCTCAGGAAAGGCTGCTTCGTTTCCTGCAGCTGCTTAAGACAATACGTCGGAATATTGCTTTCCACAAGAGCCTCTTCGACCTGAAACTCTTTCGAAACAAGCGAGGTTATCCGGTCAAAATCTGCCGGCTGAGGAGCTTGTGCCATACCCGTTTCGTCCTGTGTCTCACTCATAAGCCTTTGTCCTCGTGTTCTAATGCCTTAACCAGAATGTTGGAGGGATAGAAAAATCTATTGGAGAAAATCGTTCTAGTCGGAATCTGAACTCCTATAAACTTTTTTATAAGCGTTTAAAGACTAACCCATTCACAGAGCCAAAAAAGACACAAAAACGGCAAAGCAAAACGACTGACCCTAGCATTTACGACTCTTGAACCAAGGCAAAAAGGAAGGAGCAACTTGAAAATAGCAATACTTTATAGTCACTTGAGAGAGTTAGGCGGAGCCGAGAGAGTAATCCTAAAACAAGTCGACCTATTCCACAAGAAAGGTTACGACACCAACGCCTTCTTCGCTTACGTAGACAAGAACCTACGCAAGGAGACAGCTAACCCGCACTGCTACACGAAAAGCTTCTTCTCATCACTAATTCCGAACAGCCCCGCAATAAGAATAATATCTTCAATACCACTTTCCCCGCTGGCTTTGTCAGCTTTGAAGAAAGAAGACATTCTGATATGTCATGGTTACGGCCCTGGCCCATGGATAGGCTATTTGAACAAGAAAGTGAGAGGTAAGAGCTACATCAGCTACATCCACTCTCCACCGAGATTCCTATACCTCAACCGAGAAGAAAGAACCCTGTGGAGATTCAATGACGTACGAGAAACAATCTTCAGACTAAACAAGATAGCAGGTCCCCTTTTGAAGGATCTGGACTACATTGGCGTGGTGAACTCAGACGCCGTCTTGGCAAACAGCCACTTCACGGCAAAACGAATCCGCGCGATCTATGGTCTGTCTGCACAAGTTTGCTACCCGCCAGTCGACACGGAGGCGTTCAGAATTCTCGCCGAGAAAGACACGAAAGAAACCTACAGCAATTTTGGTCGACCTCTTATCCTCTCAACGGGAAGAGTCGTCGCGGTGAAGCGTTGGGAATGGCTCCTAGAAATAATGAGCCATATCGTTAGGGATTTTCCTTCCGCAACGCTGGCCATAACAGGAGATATTTCGAAGGAAAACCGAGAATACATAGGGAAACTCATGAAGCTAGCCAAGGAATTGGGAATCGAGAAAAACGTGAAGTTCCTAGGGTTCAAGACTCAAGAGGAACTTGTAAAGCTCTACAATTCGGCAGACGTCTACGTTTACTCGGTTCCGAGAGAGGATTTCGGGTTGGGACCTGTCGAAGCCATGGCGTGTGGAACCCCAGCAGTTGTCTGGAACGACGGGGGAGGACCATGCGAAACCGTGATCGACGGCGAAACAGGCTTCAGGGCCCGACCCTACGACATGAGAGATTTTGCTGATAAAACGTTGAAAGCTGCGCACCTAGACAAGAGTGAAATATCTGGAAAGACACGAAGGTTTGTTGACGAAAACTTCTCATGCAGAAAGCACTTTGAGGTTTTGGAAGAAACCATTCGACGAGTAGCATAACACGTGAGTAGAAATTGTCAACAAACCGACAGAAAACCGTTTGTTGCACAACAACCTCAGAACGAGAAAAGCGACCATCCGTCCTCAAGATTCTTGCAGTTTTCTTTCATCCAACGGCACGCGTAACAGCCGTGGGAGGTGCCGAGAAAAGGCTAGCAGAAACAATCAGGATTTTCTGCAGACAAAGCAATGTGGAAATAACTGTGCTAGAATCAACTCCAAGTGTTCTGAACGAGCCATCGATCCCGTGCAAGAAGCATCTCTTGTCCTCGTCCTTCCGGGGAAACGGATGGCTTGGTACATATCTTGAATGGTTTTTCTGGATTGCCAAGGCGTTTCTCAAGAGTCCCCCTGTCTTTCGCCGCGGAGAGTTCGATGTGATCTTCATTCCAAACAACACTCTGCCAAACCTTGCGTTGGGATATGGTTTCAGCTTGGTCTTTCGGCGACCTGCATGTGTGATCGTTCATCATATTGACATTCCCCTGACGAGAGCCGGTTCGAAAGGTGATTCACTCTACGGAAGTTATCGAAGCATAAACTACAGCAAGACAGTCGCAATGGCCAAGACTTTGGCACAATATGCGGTGTTTCCCCTCTTGAAGAAAGTGAAGGCCATAATAGCCGTCTCGAACTTCACAAAAAAAGCTCTGACGGACATCGGCATTCCTGACAATAGGATTTTTGTGAGCAGCAACGCCGTTGACCTTAACGGCATCAACAAAGCCGAACGTTACAGCACTGAAAAAGTCTTTGACGGAGCTTTCGTCGGCAGAATAGCCAAAGAGAAAGGAGTTTTCGATCTACTCGAAGTCTGGAAAAAAATACTCAAAAGCAAAAAGAACGCAAAACTTCTCATTATCGGAAGCGGATTAGAACTTGCCTCGCTAGAGAGAAAAATCGCTGCGAACGGTCTAAGAGACAATGTTTTGATCCGAGGAAGATGCAATAATGAAGAGCTCTACGGATCGCTGAAGTCGAGCAAAGTTTTCGTGTTTCCGAGCCTTTTCGAAGGTTGGGGCATAGCCGTGGCTGAAGCATTAGCTTGTGGGATACCAGTGGTAGCTTACGATATTCCTGCTCTCAGAGAAGTCTTCGGACCATGCAAAAGTGTCTTTCTCACGCCTGCTAGAAATGTCGCCCAAATGGCTCTTACAGTAACAGGAATGCTAGATTCCGAAAACAAAGAGCTTGCTGAAAACTCTGCCAACTACGCAAAAAACTTTAGCTGGAAGAAGGTAGCGGCGGCTGACCTAGAAGCAATCTTCAAGGCTGCTTCTAAAAGCTTGTAACCAGAAAGATCATTAGAACAGGTTTTTGTTTGAGAAAAACAAGGAAAAAAGAAGAGAGTGGATTGGTTTTATGGGTCTGCGTGTAGGTATGTTGGCCAAGTGAATGACATCAGCTTGTGCTCGATGAATAGTCTTCTTGCTTCTGGTAGCACGTAGGTTGTTCTGACGTATGTCGAACCGCCTTCGCCAAGGTATTTGAACTGGCCGAAGCCCAGGCATTCCGTAAAAATGCCTAGGCATTCAACGATGCTTATTGTCGGCGCGCATGAGCCGGTGTAGGTCAGCTTGAGGACCAAGGTAGTAGCGCCTGGCTGCAGATATTGCAAGTAAGCGATCAAGCCGTGTCTTAGAGCGTAGCTCGCGTAGAACGTGTCGTCTCCGTTGTATCCCCACACTATGAAACCTATTGTTCCGTTGAGGTCTTTGTAGGTTGAGATTATTGCGTATCCGCCTGCACCTGATGCACCACCGTAGTAGGCACGTGTCTTGTTCCAGCATCCTGGAGCGTAGATTCCGTTGCCCGTCAGATCACTCGTTGAAACGTCGGATTTGATGAGGAAAGCGTCTGTGTAGTCGTTAAAGTACTCAGACAGGACGTTTGCGGCTGGTCCGCCTATGGTGATTATGTTGCTGCTCGAGATCGGATAAGTTGTACACCAATCATCTTTCAGGTGTGTCCTTCTTATGGTGTCACGATACTGCGACTTTGTTCTGTTGGCAACTCCTTGCTCTCGCATCAGGTAGGTTGTGTATGGACCCCATGAGGAATCCTTTATGTCCAGCGCTGATTTGTAGACCTCTATATCCTTCCATTCTTGGAATGCTGAAGCAACCATTGCGGCTCCAGCTGAGTCTACTGCGGCTGAGACAGTTCCAACGTTTTCCCATTCGTAGCGTCCTACGGTGCAGTATTCGATTGTCGAATAGAGAACCTTCATTCTTGTGCCAACCGCCAGTGTCAGTCTTTGATAGTCCAGTAGCGTTTCGCTGTATCTGTAGAATTTGATTGTACCATTCGTAAAGTCAATCGTGTAGTAGTCTCTATACACGCCTGTGTCAGCTTTGGTTGGGTCAAGAGTTTCGTAGCTTTTCACGCTATCATGTCTTGCCCATAGTGTGCCGTTCACTATCACTTTTTCGCTTGAGGTGCAATATTGATCCCAATACGAAGGTATGAGTTTGTCTTCTTCCATGTTGTACACGCGTTCTTGGCGTATGCAACCTGCACCAGTCAGATAGCCAGCGTCGATGTCGTCAATAAGGTATTTCGCTACTGTGGAACCGACAAGGTTGTATCCAAGCTCTACAACTATTGAATCAACGTAGTAGTTCGCCAGCTTGTTCCTGTAGAAGTCAAACGAGTGTCCGGCCGTTGGACCTGCACCTGCGCCTGAAGTCACGCCATACATCGGGCCGCTGCTGCCTTTTGTCCACGTGTCCGAATCGTACCAGAACCCATAGTCTGCGGAACGGTATGCGGTAGTGTCGTGGCCAATGAAGTTGGCAATGTTCGAGAGTTCAAACTTCACCCATCCGCTTGTGGTATCGTATTGGTTGTTGTACATTTGGACGTTTACCTCGCTGCTTGTCGTTCCGTTTGTGAGTTTTACGAATATGTGTGGTCCATAGTAGCCTGCGACTAAGGTGTTGTACCAGAAGCTGATTTCAGTCAAGTTTCCAAACCTGTAGGCACCGTCACCATAATACGTCTGAGTGTAGTCTCTTGGATATGTTGCACCCCATGGTAGGCCGAAACCTTCAGGTGTGATTCTTACCCGAGCATAGCCGGAGGAGTTTGCTTCGAGCTCCAGCGCCCAGTTCTTGCTGTGCGCTGTGTAGGTGGATCCGTCTTCATACGCATTTACCCAGTCTATTGCGCTTCCATATCCACTGTACTGTGTCTTGTACGTAGACCAAGTTCCGGATGATTTGTTTTGCCATATTCTGTCGTCTAAGCCCTGTGTCAATTGGACATTGGTAGCCGTGCTTGTTAGAGTGTTCTTGTAAACCCATCTGTCATCTTGTTTGTGAACAGAATCGTAGAGATCCCAAGGGTTGAACAGTTCGTCTAGTTGGTACTTGATTTCTCTGTCAAGAACGTTGTAGAAGTCTTGGCCGCGTGCAGGGTCAGGGTGAACACTGTGTTTGTCAGCGTCGTCTGCATCATGAAGGTCAGTCACGCCGTAAGCCGTTGCACATCGCCATTGGTTAGTTGATCTGGTGACATTTGCCCATGTAAGGTCAAATGCCCATTCACCTATCACATATGGCGTGGCAGGCTCGTGTGGTGAAGGACTCATGTCGCTCTGCAATATTCCTTCAGTGATCTTGTAAACGACGCGGATGGTGTCCGTCGACGTGGGAACGTAGCCTGTACGGAAATTCACTCCCCACTTTGTGCCATTGTTAAACCAGTTGTAGTGTGTACCTCTTGTCCTGACGGCATTGTTCACAAAAACCATAGGTTCGTTGCTCCAGTGACCTTCACCCCTTGGATAATATATCGGTGCCTTGACACACGGGTACCACGTACTATTGCCAGCATTTTTGCCTGGCCAGCTGCTTGCCGTGTAAAGGTCGTGCTGTGTAGAAAGGCTGCAATCCCTTACCTGAGTTGTGGTAACATCGAAGGCTTCAACATAGTTGACCGTGGTGTTTGGCCAGAATGCTGCCCATCCAACGTATGGAAGAGACTTGCTTATTATTTGGCATACGTCGTAGCCTGCATCTTTGGCTTCATCGTAGTAGGTGGAGGAGCCGTTGAAGAATATGTGTTTGCTGTACTTGGTTGTTTGGTTGACGAACCAGTGAGCGTAGGATAGCGGGTGTGAGGATCGTTCCATGTCCCATTGTCCTCTCTCGCTGAATTCGACCTGCATCGTGCCGATACCTTTTCCTAAGTCAACGCGCTTGACGTCCTTTATCCAGAGTACGTATTTTTTCACTTTCTCATAGATTACGTGGAAAGTGAGTTCGAGTATTTTGTCGTCGTCGAATCCAGACACTGTGGTGTTTGTTGATATCACTGTCTTGAGTCTATACACTGCCTTTCTGGGTCCGTCATAGATCGTTTCAATTGGGTAGCTTCGTGCGTAGGCGTTTGTTTTTCTGCCGCAGTAGGGAGAACTGAATGGACTTGCTACATGCTGCCAATCAAGGTCTGGAGGCGTACCACTACCGAGTGTGTCGCTGTAGAGAGCAAAAGCCCACACATTCTTGTACATGCCGTTTTGGATGTATGTGACGTTTATTACCCATCCTTCGTTCCAGTCTTGTCTGGAAACGAATGTGTTGGCAAAAGGATCGATCTGGCCACTGTAGTTTAGTCCGACTGGAACATATGGGTTCATGAGTTCTCCGTATTTGGAGAATCCGACTGTGGAGCTTTTGTTCTCATATGGGTAAAGCTCATAGCTGTCATTTCCTAGCACGCCTTGAATCTTCTTGTAGTCTGATTCGCTGTATGCAGCTCCCATTGCTTCGTGTCCGCTAAAAATGCTTAGCGATGCGTATGTACTGACTGCAAGTATTACCATCAATGAAACTGTTAGCAAAGTCTTCCTGTTGATTCGCGAAACTAAGTTTTCCATTTTTTCTATTCCTCTTTTTTATGGTTCAAGCTATGAGAGCGTGGACACATTTATTAAAGACTTCTTAGCAGTTTTGACTCAGAATCAGAATAGGAACCGGAAAATTGATCAAACAAGAAGAATTCTTAGCTGAAATATTTCAAACTGTTCAGCAATTGGGAAGATTTATAAGCTGGTTTGTGTATATCTTCGTATATATGTCTCAGAACAGACATATTGTATCTATGTAAAACACGACAACTGTTCAACACAAATCCAAAAGAGTGAAAAGCATGAAGAAGCCCTCCTCCGAGCTAATATCTTTCTCGATATTAGCATCCATTATTCTCTTGCAGGAGGGCGTCATTCTGACCAGCATGGTTTCGTCTGGAAAAACAGATGAGGTTCAATGGTTCAGACAATGGCCTTTCTCTGCAGACAGTCTGGATGTTTCATCTGGAAAGACTTATGACTTCGCCTATAATGAGAGTCATGTAGAACTGATTATAGGGTTTCACGGCGAAAGAAGTGATCAAAGAATAACTGCGGTTGTCTCCCGTGAAAAAGGGATTATCTTGAACCAGTTCTCCTGGTCCAACACATCCCGGAGTACCGTAGTAAGTGTTCCGACGGACAGAGTCTCAAAGCTTCTTAAGAACTTAGCAAGAGATGAAAACGTGGAATATGTGGAGCCAAATTGGAAATATGGTGCCTACGCATTGCCGAATGACCCTAGATGGGTAGATCAATGGGGACCCTTGAAGATAGAAGCGGACAGAGCTTGGGATATCCAAAAAGGCAGCAATGCGGTTCTTGTTGCAATTGTTGACACTGGCATCTACTATAGTCATCCAGACCTTTTGGCAAGATATGTGTCTCTTGGCTATGATTGGGTTAGCAACGATGCGGATCCAGTCGATGACAACGGTCATGGAACTCATTGCGCAGGCATAATTGCCGCGGCAATCAACAACAGCGTGGGTATTGCTGGGTTGGCTCAGGTTCAAGTGATGGCTGAGAAGGCTCTGGCTCACAACGGTATGGGTTACAGTGATGACCTTGCAAATGCGATCGTACACGCAGCAGACCAAGGTGCGAAAATCATCAGTTGCAGTTGGGGAAGTGACCGGGAAAGCCAGCTGATACATGAAGCCATCAAATACGCTACGAACAAGGGTGCATTGGTAATCGCTGCTGCAGGGAACAGCGGCACAAACACCAGAAACTATCCGGCCGCATATCAAGAAGTCATTGCAGTAACGGCAACAGACGAAAATGATAGACCTGCTGCCTTCACTTCATACGGTGACTGGATTGACATTGCAGCACCAGGCACAAGCATATACTCAACATTCCTGTGGAACATCTACTATTCTATGAGCGGCACTTCAATGGCATGTCCACACGTTGCCGGCGTTGCTGCTCTTGTGTGGAGTCAATATCCTGAGATGAGTAATGAGCAAGTCAGGAACCAGCTTTTGAACACTGCAGATGATCTTGGCTCGCCCGGGTTTGATGTTTTCTACGGGTATGGAAGAGCGAATGCACGCAAAGCTGTCTCTGTGACCGTTTCTTTGACTGGAAGCAAAATCCTGAAAGCTCCAGCAAACACTGCATACTTTCTGTACAGGAACCCGAGTGAAAGCACCACGCCAGAAACCGCCTATGATACGGTCGCCAATGGAATAATATATGGGCTTACAGCGAACCCGCAAAGACAAGGCTTTACGTCGTTGAATCAGCTTATTCTTGAGACAGGAGCATTGAACACGACCAGCATAGTCAATGCCACAGTGATCTTGCTCGGCGGACCTTGCCCCCAAAAAACCGTAAGCTATTACGAAAGTGAGAAGCTTACGCCATTGAAGTTTGTGGCCAATGAAACCCATTACAAGTTCATCACTCAAAGCAACCAAACCGTTGCATTGCTGAGCAGAAGCATGGCGGACTCCGGACATGAAGATATGTTTGCGATTGAAGTTCTGATGGATAAGACCAATCTTGTGGTCATAATGTATGGCTTCACTTGGAAAGGAACATGGGCAAGTGGAATACTTTTCAAAGAAACACTCTCAAAGAATCTCAGCAACTATTCTGAAGGATGTTACGTGTTCCATTGGATTGACGACCGACGACAGGACGGAGTCCCAGAGAACAGCGAGATTCACCTGGAGTACGTAGTGCACTAAGATGAGAGAGGCGAATCGCTAGGTTGCACCATTTTTCTGAATTTGAAAAGGAGTACTACGTATTTGACAATCGTTGAAAACAGCCGCATTTTACTATTACCCCCCTTTCTTCCGTAGTCCAGTAAGATTGGAACCTCCGTGGCAAAACCCCCAGAACGAACAGCTTTGAAAAGCAACTCCAGTGAGGAGTCAAAGCCGTTTGACTTGATGATGTCGTTTTGGAAAACAACGCTAAGTCTTTTCAACAGAATCGCTCTGAAACATCGAAAACCGCTCGTGGCATCCTTCACAGGCAGTTTGAGTAGTTTCCCAACAAAAGTGTTCACAATCTTGCTTAAGATAACTCGATGTGCGGGGACATTCAATTGCCCTCCCCCCGCTACGTAGCGGGAACCTACAACGATGTCAGCTTTTCGGGCAGCAACCAACATGCTTGGGATACTCTTTGGGTCGTGAGTGTTATCCGAGTCCATGGTGACGATCACATCGTCGTCGAAGACCTCCTCAGCGGCTGCGAGTAGGCCTGTTCTCATGGCGGCGCCAAGACCCATGTTGTTGCAGTGCTCAATTACCGTCACAGGGTAATCGCTGGAAAGGTCTTTGAGAATCTCGCTAGTTCGGTCATTACTTCCGTCGTTGATTGCGATTATTCTATAGGGAACGTGAAGTTTCAATACATGGTCTATTGAGTGAATAAGAGGCTTGACGTTCTTTTCTTCGTTGAAGCACGGCAGAATTATGAAACAGCGCATTCAATGTTCACTCAGCAAAGTTACTGCCCAAGCGTTAGTCGGAAAAGAAAAAAGCTTTAAGGAAGCTTCAGGTTCCGACTTGGAAAGAAGAAGTCAGCCGCTCATTCTCCGGAAGAGCAGGATTCTTCCGAAGGAAAGAAAACTCAACGGGGTCTCGGCCAGTTTGTAGTCTATTATTCCTGCCAACAAAGCTGTGCACCGAGATAGGAATGAAAGTAACTGAGGAGTCAGCGACTCTCTTTCAGACATGAAATAATACACTCTCTTATTGAAAGATGCGGCATATCTTTTCAGGCCCAAATAGGTCACTGGCAGAGATAGGTCAACTCCTCGCCAATGCACAAGACACATTTTGGCTTTTTCGAACTCGCTGACGTACTCTTTCATTGTTCTTATGGAAAGATTCGATGTCCGCCTTCTCAAAGCAAAACTTGGAGCTACTTCAAAGAGCAGTACGTGCCCATTCTTTTTGGTGACCCGGCCCAATTCGTGAATTGCTCTTCTCCAGTCACTATCGTCAAACACGTGTTGCAGAACGGTGACGCAATTGACGAGATCATACGCTTCGTTTGGGAGGTCAAGCTTGGAAACGTTCATAACTCGGAAATCCAGATTTCTCAGGTTTTCTTTCTTCGCGTTTGCTTCGGCCAAGGAAATCATGTTCTTGCTTGAGTCGATGGCTGTGACCGAAGAGTGCTGTTTGGCGAAAGCAATTGACCATTTTCCTGGCCCACAACCTATGTCGAGGACTTTTGCAGACTTGTTCAGCTTGACGACTTCGTTGATCACGTTCAAGACGAAGTCTCTGGCCCTTTTGTCAGCATAATCGGCAAGCCAGTTCCTAGCCACTTTTTTCCACTTTTCAGAACGCAAGGCAGTTTGAGAGTTTTCTGCTTCGAGAGCCACGAGATTCCAGTGGTCCTTGGTTTCAATCTCAACCAAAACAGGAGCCTCACATGGATTGTTCTTGCTTGATAAACCTTGGTTTTCTGAGTGTCTTGAGATGGACAATGGGCAAGGCCAACACTGAAGAGGTGAAGCTTACCAGGGAGGTTATCAAGCCTATGTCGGCATAGGTTTGGCCTGTGAAATAGATGGTTAGCGTGAATTGGCCAGTCTTGTTTATGTAGAAACTGTTTATGAGCGAATATGCAGGAATAGAGATGAATGCCTGTTCGGTCGTTGACGCCTTCCAAAGTGGGTTATAAGCCTCGGAGAAGACCAGAATGAATGGTTCGCTGGCGTTGACGTGTACTCTGAAGGTGCATGGATTCACTTTTTCATAGCCAACTGAAACCTTCGGGAGCGAGGAGTTAAATAACCCACTTAAAGGCAGATGATTCTCTCCGTCTTTGAGTGAATAAAGCAGGAGCTCGTCTAGCTCAACAGGTCCTACGCCTCCGATGCCTATAGTTGTTTCACCACAGGTCAGGTTGAATGGCCCTATTTCCCGCCATCCAAATCGGTTAGTGGTATCGTTACACGATATGGCGTATGTCTTGTCGCTTATTCTGAAGCATATCGTCCCATAGTTAGGACCTGTTGCGACTCGTGCGGCTACCATGTAGTTTCCTTTTCGCGGAATGAACAATTTCGATGATGCTGAAATCGTTTCAACTGAGTACGCGTCAAGTTCCCATATGCTAACGCGGTAAAAATCCGAGAAGCCTGTCACACAAATTCTAAGCTTAGTGGTTTCCACGGGCTCAGTGAAGCTGTGCATTCTTTCAAGTTGATTATTTCCAACGACGGCTGTCTGGTTTATCCAGGTCCCATTCCAGGTTTGGATAGTGTAATCAGTTGCATAGGCGTTTTCAAACGTAACTCGAAGACCGCGTAGTTTCTGTGTTGAGTTCCATGTTAACTCTAGCATTTGTGGCAGCACATTCTTCTCAGATGTCCATCTAGTCTTCAGGCTGCCGTCAATAGCGCGACGCGCTTCCATGAATTCACTTTCCGAAGTAGCATTGACACTCGCAAGTGGGGCCACGTTCAAGCCCAAGCTTTCTGAACGAATCACGTAACCTGTGTAAGGGCTCACCGTCCAGTACCAATCGTTAATGCTGGAATTCAAAAACGTGTTCTCTGCCTCTAGCAAGTAAAGAAGCCTGCCTTGGAAACCCTGCAAAGTGCTCACTATTTCATCTATTCGAGATTCTAGGTCATGTGGCTTCACGATGGCAACGGCATCAACGTCATTGTATCCTGATCCATCGTTTTCAAGAGTGATGCAGTGCTTGCCTTTAGCTAGATTCAGACTTGTCATATTTACCCAATCAAGCTTTGACATTAGAGGAAAATAGGGGGAAATCTCCCGGACGAACTCTCCATCCAAGGAAAGACGCAGTTTCCCCCGCGTGGGCGCGAAGCCAACTCTCAGATATATGTTGTATAGTCCATCAGAAGTCAGCTGGAAAGGAATGTCAATCTTGTTTTTCCCCACAGTGGTTAATATTTCTCCACCCAGAACGAGAGCCCCTGTTATCCGCCAAGAAGGCCACTTCACCCAATACCTTGTCAAGTTCAAGCTTGAAAACCCATAATCTCCAGCAAGGACTACGGTCGCAGCATTTCCCAAAGACATCATTGCAAGATCCATAATGTTAGAGTTGGCGAAGCAAAACACCTGAGACCTGTTAACCATCTCATAGACGGAAGCCCCGCTTTCGACGGATTCCGGCGCGTAGTAGAGAGCAACCTTGCTTGGGTTGAAGCTCCCGATTTTGCACAGGGCATCAATTGATTCAAAACCTCCAACCACGAACATGGACTGGTTCGTTCCAAACACTCGAGATGCCGCGTAGTCGTTTTGCAGAATCATCCCCGACTCGTTGTAAGTAAGACGGCCACCTTCTTGGTTTAGAAAGAACGTGCGGGTCTGATTTGTTGTGTAGAAAGGTATGACGAGGTAGTTGTAGGCAAAGGGTCCTAGCATTTTGAGCAGCCTGTCGGTCAAATGTCCCCTTGCCAATCTGAACCTCAGATAGTCGACAAACTGCCGCGACTTGAAGTCCCAACCGCCATTCTGAAGAACCGGTTTATCATGGATAAATGAGCTGTCAAAACCCAAATCGTGGGTCCAACCCAACGTAGTTAACATGCCCCCGGAAGCAAAATCAGACTCGCCACTCGTCGGGTCCGCCCATTCGGATGGGCCGCGACACACAGAGACTACCTTATCGTCATCCTCTTGGGAAGCCAGCCACTCGTAAGGAGCCAAATACTGCTCAGAAGGAGTGAAAACTTGCAGACCCCGAGAGAAAAAGAAGAAACATGAGAGAAAACCACTCAGAAATATGCATATTAACAAGAGTATGCTTAGTGCATGAATGAACCCGCGAAATCTCTTTAGGAAGGCGTTCAGGAAATCGACAGAGATCACTAGCTTCTTGGTCCCAAGGGATTTGTTGTTCTTGACTTTCACTCTGAAATATCTCTCAAAAACTTGCGAGGAGGATTTTCCTTCAACATAGCTTGCCAAATGGCATACTAGAAGTGAGACAAAGAAGGCATCGGAGAAAACGGCCATCATAATCCATCGATTGGCCGCTCTGAAGATTGCGAAATGTGGAATATTAGCCCACGCCCAGACGAAGAACTGACCAAACGGCGGATAAGGACCCTTGGCCAAGAAAACAGACACGACGGCAGAGAAGGCGAAGAAAAACGTGTAACGATCTCTGTGAAAAAAGAGTGTGCAATAGGCTGGAATGAACACCAGAAGCAGGAAAATGTCAACGGGAAAGTCAGGCACGCCAAGCCCTGAATATACGTCTACCACGTTAACATATCCCCATCTCTCTACGGCTCTCAGAGTGAATGCCTCTGCTACATTTGCGTAGCTTGGACCGAGAGCATCTTCAAGTGGATATGTATATGAGGAATGAAAATAGGGAGCTCGAACATTCGTCACGAAGGGGAAAAGGAAGAAAGCAGACAACGCGGACACGAACAGTGCTGATAGCACCGACACTCTGAGCAGCTGAAAGAGGCGAGCTTTGGTTTTTCCCTTTCTTGACGGAAAGAATAGAAAGAACAGAGCAAAGATTGCCAGGAAAACCGAATAGATCACTGTGCATTCTGGATGAAAACCTGTGACAAAAATGCTCAGACCCAAACTCAGGAAAATAATGTTTCTGAGTTTGCTAGATTCTAGAGTCTTGTCAAGTAGAACGAAGAGCAACGGTGCCAGTGCGTAGCTGAAGATTATGTCTGCGTGTGCTTCAGTAAGCTGCGAAAAAAACCATTGGTTGAGCACATACACCAGAGAGGCAGAAAGAGCGGCAATGTGCCTATGCGTATACCTATACGAAAAAACATACATTGAGAAGGCAGCTGCCAGATATGATAGAAACATGAAGACCTTCACAGTCCATGAAGGGCTTTTGAAAATCCAGTAGAGCACCATGAGGAAGAAATCCATGGAGCTGAGTCCTTCAACAAAACCGAAAGAATAACCACGCCACATGTACAACCATCTGAAATCCTTGCCATAAAGGTAAGCTCTTGAAACGAAACCGCTAACATCCCCACCTCCTGGCCATTCAGGGGAGAAAAGAAAATTCCGAAAAATCACAACAGAAACCAATCCCAAAACGCCGAAACCTAAAATAGCAGACCTGTTCGCTACCAACTTGGTCTTTAGCGTTTTCATTCTGTCACTCCTTACAGGCTGGGAGAACAGTTGAGCAAGGATCCCAGTAGCGTAAGCCATCAACTCGAGAATCTTCATTGTAACGAAGTTTAGGAGGAAGCTGACTCTTCTGAACATCACCCCAGCGGTTCTAACTGATTCGAAACGGATGTTGGCATATCTTCTTGCCGTTTCCTTTGGTTCCTTTTTCATCAGAGCCGGGATTGTTCTGCCATAGTAGTACGCCTTACGGAAGATTTCGTAGAAGGACGCGGCACCTTCAAAATGAAATATCTCAGAGTATACGTTGCCGATTTTGTGACCTGCCTTTCTCATTCTTTGCGTTAGATCGAAGTCTTCTCCACACACAAGTTTTTCGTCAAACCCTTCAACCCTTAGAAATGCTGATTTCCTGATGAAGCGGGGAGCTTCCATGAACTCGGTCAAGTCGGACAATGATTCTCGCTCGATTTTCCGACATTCGCTTAGTCTTCCTTGGCTTATACTCTTCAACGGAATCGCAATGGCGTCAGCACCTGTCTCGGTACATTTGTCTACGCATTCTTCAACAGTTTCTGGAGCCAACAGCATATCAGAATCAACGAAAAGCAGAAAATCTCCAAAGGCCTGTCTTGCTGCATAGTTCTTGGCTGTGCTCCTCTCTTGGGTAACAAAAAGCAATCTCACCCCAAACTGCTTCGCTATTTTCATCGTATTGTCCGTGCTGTAACGGTCTACTACTATTGCTTCCACTTTCTTGTAAGTTTGATCTTTGATTGACTGCAGGCATTTTGCAATTGTCTTTTGAGAGTTATACGTGGGCACTACGATAGAAACAAAGGGGTCCTCGCCGGGTCTTTCCAATCAAACTGCCTCAGTTAAGGGAGCAGAACCTATTCCTTTATGAGACTTCTTTCGAAACTCGAAGAGTGTTCCGGCTCAGAATTGGAACATAAGCACGCCTACTGCGAGTAAAACGCATGAAAATCTGTCTTTCGCATCCGGCTTGGAATTAGTCCTAAACAGACCTTATCAATTCAGGCAGGATTCCCAGTTGTTGAACCGCAAAAACAGCTTATCAACTCATACGTGAGGACGAGTGAAAAGGTGTAGAATCCTTCGGCTTGCAAAGTTCCTCACAGCAAGCAGACAAACTATGAGCGACAGAGACACGGTAAGCTTCAGCGAAATGACTTTGAGAGCCGTGCACGCTTCGGGACACTCTCGCGGGAGCACATCTCTCTTAGGAAAGAAACAGTCATTCATCAGAGGCAGCTTATCTGCAGGTTCTGTAGGAAGAGGAGACTTCAGAAAGCTCAGAATTCGACAGGATATCTTCTCGAAACTCGCAAACTTGCCAGACGATCTTCTGCTCACTCCAGACTAAGGCCGACAACGGATACCTGAGAGGAAAAGCAAACTAGTCCTTTTCTTCTGGCTATATGATCATAGTGTGCCTTTGAACAGATCCTCCTCGCTGGAAATGAACAGCTCGCTCAAGTTGCATTTTTCACAGAAGGTCACAGAATCGCTTAGACCTCTGAGAACTATGACCGGGGTTGCTTCTCTAGCTTGTCCCATCAATAACTCGGCTGCGGCAGCAATCTCATCGACGATCGCAGAGTTCTTGACTTTCAGGACTTGGCCAAAGAGGTCCTTTTTTCCACGGTAATCTTTGAAAGGCTTAATTCCTGCGACGCCTATAGCGAAATTTACTTGCCCACGTCTGAATGGGCGGCTGTAGGTATCGCATATGATCACTGCAACGTTCTTTCCTGTCAGCTTTCTGATCGTTGCTCGGCATTGTTCAGCTGATTTGTCGGGGTCTTCAGGTAACAGAGCAAAGTTGCTTCTGCCTTCCACATTTGACTTGTCAATTCCGGCGTTTATACACACTAATCCCCGTTTATCCTCCACCAAGAATACGTCATGGGAAACCTTCAATATCTTCTTTGTTTCTCTTAAGACCAGTTCGACAAATCTGGGGCTCTTCCCAGTAACCTTCGCGATCTCAACAGCTTTTCCTGATGGAACAACATCTCGTAGCCGCACAACTCTATGCTCAGCTTTTGAGAAGACTTTCTGTGCAATAGCCAAAACATCACCATCTTCAAAATCTAAACCATTCTTTTTGGCTACTTCAACGATTGTATCCGCTAAGTCTTCTCCAGCCTCTATTAAAGGAAAATCCTCCAAAGCGATAGCCATGAAACTCTTCAATATCTCATCCTCGCTTCTTTCTTAGTTTTGTTTTTGCTACGTTAAATCTCTTGCCTATCATCAGCTTAGGGCAGAGACGCATGTAGATTCTGAAGTAATATCCTGAATTCATAATGCTTAAGCTAGAATTGGCAGAGGGATACGATTGATTAGCTAAGGTAGATGGACGTATGAGTATGAAGAATCAAGTGAAATTGTTGGCTATTATACTTACTCTAATCTTCAGCATGGTTAGCTCCGCAAGCAAGGTATTCCTCCCTGCTGCGAATGCAACTTATGTCGAAGGGTCAATCACACAGAATACTATCTGGACGCTTGTGGATAGCCCATTCGTGGTGTCAAATCACCTTCGAGTCTATTCGAATGCGACGCTAGTGATAGAGCCAGGTGTCGAAGTCAAGTTTGGAGGCAGTTTTTCACTTAACATTGATGGAGAGATCATCGCCAACGGAACCAAGGACAAAATGATCAAATTCACCTCAAACAGGTATGCTCCTCAATCTGGCGACTGGAACACGCTCAATTTTGCTGGACTGCGATTATCTTACTTGATCAACTGCATCGTAGAATACGGAACAAATGGAGTGTCCATCAATAACGGCCATGCAGAAATCACAGACAGTGACATAAGCCATTGCCAAGAGAATGGGATAACCATAACCAACGGCGATCTGAACATTCAAAATTCCAGAGTAAGCCATTGTCTTCAGAACGGAATAACCGCCACAGCAAGCGACTTGAGCGCTCAAAACAACACAATAATGCAGAATACCGATAGCGGCATATACATAATAGGCAATGGACACAACAACATCCAAAGAAACACAATAATTGCCAATAGAGAAGGCATAGTCTTAAGCGGAAATCAAACTTCTGGAGTGAACATAAGCCAGAACATAATATCCGCGAACCGGGAAACTGGGATACTGATAAATGCGGCCACACACAGCGACATCGTAATCACAAACAACTCCGTTTCGTCAAACAAGAACGGGTTCTATGTATCGACGCCTACGAGCACCTACATCACAAATAACGCAATCTCGTACAACGAAAACGGATTCTTCTATGACCAAGGAAACCATACTGTTTACGACAACGACATTTACGGCAACGACCTCGGAATGGATGCCTCATCTTATTGCACTGTTGATGCTGAACACAACTATTGGGGTGATTCCAGTGGACCATATCACGCATCACTGAACCCAACAGGAAGGGGAAACGCTATTGGCAGTAATGATACCAACATTGATTTCATATTCTTTCTAACCAGACCAGTTGGATACATCAATGCTCGTCCAATGGCAAGACTTTTGACAGATAAGGTTTTGGTTTCACCGAATGAAGCAATCATGTTCTTCGGGACGGAATCGTCAGATGAAGGGCATGTTGACAGATACTTCTTTGAGTTCGATGATGGAAACGATAGCAGCTGGACGACATTGTCGGTTTTCGCTCACCGGTACTCCACGATCGGCTCGTATCATGCAAACTTGACCGTGATGGATGATTTTGGTGCCACGAGTATCAGGGCAACCGTAACGATAGCTGTACAGAACCTTTCTTCATTGTATGCAAACGTCGATGTGAGCAAGTCCACTGTGCAGGAGGGAGAAAATGTTTCAATCATTGTTCACGTATCAAACGGAATTGTTCCGATTGAGAATGCAAGTGTCATGTTGTTTTCGATTAAAGGAGGAACCTTCAACCCGGCAACAGGGCTTACGAACACAACAGGTATTTTTGTCGCAGTTTTTAGGGTGCCAGATGTTGCTGAGCTTGCTAACGTCAGAATCGTTGCGAGGGCTTCAATAAACGGGTACGCTGATGGATCAGGCTACGAATATTTGGAGGTCTTGCCGTTCCTTACGGTCAGCGTGATTCCTAACTCAAGCACGATCAAGTCTGAAGGCTCAACCCTCATCACGATCAGCGTTACAAGCAGTGAACAGCCCGTTGCTAACGCGTACCTAACAATAACATCTAATAACGGAAACCTTTCCTCTACCACAGGAATCACCAATCTAAATGGTGTTTTCTCTTCGGTTCTCAGCGCTCCTCTTACGACACAAATCCTGAACATAACCATCACGGCGAACGTGAGAAGAGACAGGTTCCTTGACGGTGTAGGACATGCGAGTGTCACCGTTGAACCAAAAACACTCAACGTTCACATCATTGCAGAACCTGATGTCACGATTTCCGAAGCAAAGGCAAACGTAATCGTCACCGTGGAATACGAAGGCACTCCTATCGAAGGTGCTGATGTTAACGTAGCAACCCAAAATGGAACCTTCCCTCAATCCGCTGGGTTGACAAACGTTAATGGTTCCATGATCTTCGTTTTCACCGCACCTCCGGTCAATGCACAAGCAACTATCGCGATTACGGCCAATGCTTCAAGGTTTGGCTATGCAGGCAATCAGAACCAGATATTCGTAACGGTTAACCCGAGGACATTCAATATTACAGTCAAAGCGTACCCTAACAGCATTAAGGCTGAGGAAGTAGCGAACATCACGGTCAGCGTTTTATGTAACGAGGATGGAAAACCTGTCGCAGGGGCTTTGGTTTCGATGTCTTCCAGTGACGGGAACTTCTCAGAAATAAGTTGGACCACTGACTCAAAGGGTCACTGTTCATTTGTCTTCAATTCCCCTGGAACGGAAGCCCAGATAACAGCGATCATAACAGCCAACGTGACCAAGAATGGCTATGTCGACGGCTGGAACCAAACGAGGATAACGGTGACTCCCAGAGCTATTGTGGAGACTGGCGGCGGCTTCCCCTTACTGACCATCTTGATGATTCTGATTCCAATAGTGATCGTTGTGATTGTTGTTGTTCTAGTAAAGTTGAAGATAATCACTTTCTCGTCTCAAGAGGAGACGTAGGTGTGTGTAGCGTATCGCGAGACGTAATATTTAATAGACTGGACATATCAATAGTAAGAGCACAGGAGAAGAACAATGACACAATTCCGACTCAAACAATCATTAGCCAAACTAAAGAAAATTCGCATTCAACTCAATTTGGGCAAGAAAGAGCAAGTAGCCGTCCCCCCACCACCACCAAAGCCCGTACCCAGAGGATTCAAGATCGTTGACAAATACCCACTCTACGAACCCTTTGCACATGTCGCAATAGCACAAAACCCCAAGACGGGCGAATACAAATACATACTAGACGAACTTCAACTTGACCCGCTTGAGAGAAGCGTCTACAACCGAATCCTAGATATCTTGCTCGCAGAAATCGAATCACCAAAGGAAGAAATCGCCGATCCCAGAAAGTTCTTTGCTGAAGAAGCAAAAAACATCGTTGACAAATACCGCATAAGCCTCGGATGGTTACCAGATGTTTCATGGTACAAGATTCTCTACCATGCCGAAAGGGATCTCGTGGGTTTCGGCCAGATTGATCCGTTAATGCACGACCCAAACATCGAAGACATTTCATGCGACGGAGTCACGAAACCGGTTTACATTTGGCACAGGAACTTTGAAAGCCTAGAGACGAACATCGAGTTCGAAACTGACGATGAACTGGACAACATGGTTGTTAAACTTGTCCACATGTCTGGGAAACACGTGAGCTCAGCCTTCCCAATCGTCGATGCAACACTTCCGGGAAAGCAAAGACTTGCGGTGTGTTATAGACGTGAAGTGACACCTTTCGGAACAGCTTTTACGATCAGAAAATTCAGGGAAGACCCCTTCTCGATGATTGATCTGATAAACATAGGCACTTTCTCAGAGGAAATGGCCGCCTATTTCTGGATGTGCCTAGAGAACAGGGCTTCAATAATGATCTTGGGAGGAACAGCAGCAGGAAAAACAACAGCCCTGAACGCGCTGGCTTGCTTGGTCAAACCAGGAAGCAAAATTATTACAATCGAGGAGACAGCAGAACTCAACTTGCCGCACGACAACTGGGTCTCACTCATAGCTCGACAAAGCTACGGATTAGGCGGAAGCAATGTCGGCGAAGTGGCGCTATTTGACCTCGTGAAGACTTCAATGAGACACAGACCAGACATCTTGATCGTGGGCGAGGTGCGGGGCCAAGAAGCCTACGTTCTGTTCCAAGCCCTGGCGACAGGACACGGAGGCATGGCTACGATGCACGCTGAAAACGTGGATTCGGCCATCAAGCGTTTGACGCAAAAACCCATGGATATCTCGCCTGCCTACATTCCGTTGATGAACATAATCATGTCGATCCAAAGGGTTCACCTAACAAAAGGAACAGAGAAGAAAGCGTACAGACGTGTCATGAATATCAGTGAGATCGCGGACTTCGAAGACTACAGACCCATCTTCAAGTGGCAACCGGCCAAAGACGAGCATCTGTCTGCATTCGACAGAAGTGTGTTGTTGTCTTCAATATCCGAACGACTGGGTGCCAACAAGAAGGACCTGCTTGCTGAGATAGATAGGCGCAAAGAGGTTCTGCACTGGATGAGAGAACGAAACATCCGAAGCTACAGGGATGTGGCCGCCATAATTGCAGAATACTCTGCAAGGCCGAAGCAGATCTATGAGAAGATTCTTGCTGGAGAAGAGGTGAAAGCTATTGCAGTATCTAAGGACTCTTGAAGCGTGGTCATTTCGCCTTTTCGGCAGAGTAGCGCCTTTCTTTCTGAAGCATGTTTTCGAGTTTAAGAACTACTTGGAACGAGCAAAAATCAAGATTTACCCAGAAACGTATGTTTCGTTAATGTTCTTCCTTGCAGCATTAACACTTCCAGCGTCGATAGTATCAATTGTTGTTCTGGTTCTTTATGGTTTCATGCCGATAGTCTTCTTGGTGCCGCTTCCATTCTACATAATGATTGGATTTCTGCTAATACCCATATCGAGAGCAGGCGAAAGAGCAGCCAGCTTGGAAAGAGAGATGCCCTTTTCAGCCGCATACATCAGCGTCATGGCTTCAGGAGGTATAGCGCCTTACACGAGTTTCAAGCGACTCTCTAAAGTTGAATTGATGCCAGCCATGAGAAGCGAAGCGAGAGAAATCATAAAAGATGTAGAGATCTTCGGCATAGATCCATTATCAGCTTTGGAGAGAGCGGCAAAGAAAAACCCGCTTGACGTCTACAAAGACTTCCTCTCAGGCTATGCATCAACAGTCATAATCGGCGGCGACATTGGCCATTTTCTCGAACGGAAGGCTGAGGACATTTTCAAGACAAGGGCTTTGCGTGTCAAAGCCGCAGCTGAAAGACTTGGAATGCTTCTGGAAACTTTCATCATCGTCATGGTTTTGATGTCGTTGTGCTTCTACATCCTGTTCAGCGTTGAATCCATTTACAGCGTTGGTATGGGACTATCCTCGGGCATAATCCTGTACACTTACCTGTTTACGCCCATGCTTTCAATGATGTTCATCTACCTGGCTCACAGCATGCAACCAAAGACACCGGTCGTAGAGATGCGACCATACAAAGTATTTGGAATCTGTAGTGCAGTCGCCATAACACTGTTTCTGCTACTCACAGATTTCATGGGATTCGTTGACATACCCTTCCTTAACCCGATTCAGACGATAGTCGATCTGCCAATAGCGATTGCGATGGCGTTATTCGTTGCGACTGCGCCGGCTGCTGTTGTTCATGCAAGACTGTCTGCTAAAAAGATCAGTACAGAAGCTGGAATCAACAGCTTTCTGAGAGATCTAACGGAAGTCAGAAAAACAGGCTTGTCGCCAGAGAAATGCATTGAGAGTCTCTGTCGCCGCGATTACGGTGAATTCAGCAAAGAACTCCGCAAAATAAGTTCGGAAATTTCATGGGGAGTCCCTGTCAGAAAAGTCATAATGGATTTTCTCAAGAGAACCAGAAGCTGGATGACGCAGATCATCATGTTCTTGCTGGTCGAAACAATAGACGTTGGCGGCGGGACAATAGCCATGATTGAGTCCCTAGCAAGATTCAACAACCTGACGCAAGAGGTTGACAAAGAAAAGAAAATGGCAGTGCGTCCCTACATTCTGATGCCCTACTTCGGCGCGATTCTTCTCGTAGCGACGACAACAATGATGATAGGGTTTACATCAGGCACTCTTGGCGCAGCTGGGACAGGACAAACGCCGAAAGACTTGAGCCCGATGATAACGATTTTCACCACGTCGACCATTTTCCATAGTTATCTAATAGGGCTGGTTGCGGGCAAGATCAGCGAGGAATCCATTGCAGCTGGTTTCAAACATGCTTCCCTTCTCGTGATAATCGCTGTGGTTGCTGCTAAGGTGGTCCCGCTGTTCATCAAATTCGGATAGGAGGAAAAACGACGAAAATCAAGAACCCGCGGCACAGCTTCAGGAGAGACAGGAAAGCAATCAGTCCTGCAATCTCTTCAGTCATATTGACAAGTTCCGTGGTTGTCTTGCTTCTTGTTACGATAGTTTTTGCAAACAATTTTCTGAGTGCAAGGATGGCTGAGAACGAATTTAGCGCAATGAAGCAGTTCATGCAGACGACCGGACTGCAAATGGATGACGTAGCTTGGACTACTGGCCGGGCTCAAACGATTCGCTATGCGAGTAGGTTCGGTCTCGTCAACTTTGAATCTTTAGCTCTGAACTATAGCGTTTACGTGGATAAGGGTGCAGGTTACGTTTTCCTCGCTAACTACAGCACAGGTATTGTTTTGTTCAATATGCCCATGAGCAAGTATTCTATTGGCAATAACTATCATGAACGAATATCGCCAGCGTCAGACAGATCTTTTCTTCAGATGGGAACTTCTGCACTAGTATGTCACGTTTTTGTGATTGAGAAAGCGCCAATGAACGATGGCAACTACATAAGAGTAGTAGCTTCGCCGTCAATAAGAATGCTAAACTCGACAATATCTACAGGCGGAGAAGTGAAGAACTATTTCAAGCTGTATCTACCTATCCTTTCCTCTGGAACCCATCCCAGGTACTCACAATCTATAACTCTTGTTGGAAGCACCGTCTCAGTCAAAACGGAAAGCGACGTTAATAGGATCAAGATACGAGTCGTTGTCCCGAAGGCGAGCTTGGGTTTCGATCAAGATTTCTTCCATTTTGACAATGTAGAAGAAGAGGTTGACGTACCGGACGGTTCAATCCTGCAGTTTTACACGGGCGAGGTGATTGTTTCACTAGGACTACACATGTAGTCTTGGCTTGGAGGAATATGGGGTGCCGCATGTAACGATTGAGTATATGATTATGGTTCCCGTGCTGATATTGCAGATCTTTCTTTTTCCATTGGCAACCAATTGGCTGATGAACATTTGGGTGGACTCACGAAGAGCTCTTGCACTTCAAGATGCGGCTAGCCATCTTGGGAGCACGATGCAACAACTATACTTTTCGCTGAATCATGAAACCATATCAACGGGAACGGCAACGTACTCCCCTGGGCTTCCACCATTCATAGAGAATAATCATTATGTAGGAACTGCTGTTCTGAAGACTGTCTCAAATACAACAACGAATTCAAGCAAGGTTCTGAAGTTGACGCTCACATTGGCAAGTACACGAACGACAGTGACCGCCTCAGTGATTTTGGGTCCTAATGTTCGGTGGCAGCCTTCCACCTTTTCTAGCAATTCAACGCATGCCTGTGTGAGCGCAGAGAAGCACCCGAACAGAACAATAACCCTGCGCTTTGGTGACTAGGGAGGAAGAAAAAGTGACTGGAGCAACGATAGATCACTTGATCTCGGTAACGGTTTTCCTAGCAGCCATACTGCTTTTCATCAGTCTTTTCAACCAGACAATCCAAACCGCAGTCCTGTATCAGCGTCATCGAGTCCTAGCAACTAAATGCAGTGACGTATTAGACAACGTATTGCTGAACCCAGGCTACCCGCTTGAATGGGGAAAAACCAACAGCACTCTGGCAGCTTTCGGCTTACAGGATCCTGAATTCACGCAGTATAGGCTTAGCCCTTTCTCGCTCATGCGACTGCAATCATCAACAGGAACACCAGTCTATTTCGGTCCGACAGGGCTATACTACAACAACATAACAATGGGATTTGGGGATTTCCTACTAGTTCCTTACACTCTAGCCATTAACTATTCCTCAGCATCAAAGCTGCTCGGAACAAACAACACTCACGGGTTCCAACTGACCATAACGCCAACAATAATGGTTTCCATAACAGAAACTCAAGCAGAAAATCCGTTGATACTGAACGTGAAAGTATTCGGAATAGGCTTTCCACTTCCAAATGCCACCGTAAGCTACTGCTTTCTTAAAGTGGGTGAGAAACAGGGACAAAGCCACCCCTACTACACGAGTTTCTTTGGAAGAACCTTCACCAATGATGCAGGCTCAGCGTTCTTGACAGTGCAGGACATCGCCAGTGAAGATTCCTACGCCTTGATTGTGTATGCTCACATGAGCGGACTTGTCGGAATAGGCTATCACCAACGGGTTAGTGGTGTCAAGCGCTACGTTATTCCTTTTGTTGATAGTTTTGAGGACAGACGGGTTTTGCTTGCGCATAGCTATGATGTGCACAATCAGGGACCTCCAGAGTCAGCAGTATTCTACAATGCAACCTTTGTGCTGTTGACTGAGGATTTCACTCTTCGCGAGATGCCGATGGAAAACTCGACGGGAAAACTCGGCAAGATTGTATATGGTCATGGAGCTGAAAAAACTTATCATAACCTCACCATTCCGACGTATAACCCTGGGATTCTGGTTATTACATATCAAAGCAACAGTGAAGATGGTGTCGTCTTGATGCCTTGGGGATTGGGTTCTATGGCTTTTCCGGTGACTTTCGGGGAGTCACCAGATGGCAAGGAATGGGTCGCAACTGATGCACGCCAAGTCCTGGTTAATGGCATAGCCTATCAAGCCAAGCTTTCGTTGTGGAGCCTAGAAGGCTATCCGGTGGTCGGCTAGTATGATGCGTACTATCGAAATATTCTTAGTGATCATGATCATGACCGGGGCCTTCATCATAGCTTCACTGTTCGCCGTTTTACCTTCACCACGGCAGGTTTCGCCACTGAACCTACGAAGACTTGCCCTGACGACTCTTCAAACATTGGACGTCAATCATGACCTGAGCCAGACCACGTTCAAGCCAACAGATGATCCCGCTTGGGGTGAACTGCAGATAGTACTCTCTGCTTGTCTGCCTCCCAATATAGTTTACAACCTGACAGTTTACGAGGTTTCAAACAACGATGGAACCCTCTACACTCTCAAAAAGTCCATATCGAACGCCAAAAGCATAGGCATAGAGTCTGATGCTGCCTCTTATCTCGTTGCTTCTTCCAACGTGACTTTCAGCGTGACGCCAGAGAAAGTTGGAGAGCGTGGCGGAGGAGGAACACTATACATACTGAACTGCAGCAACGCAAACGGATGGTGGATTACGGGATACACCTCTCAAAGCTTGGCCGAGGATCTATACAATCTACTCTCACCATACTTCCAAAAGACCATTATGATTCAGAATACCGTGCAGCTTGCGCAAATACTGAATGGCACCTCAATTCAAGACGAAACACTTCAGAACGCTGTAGTGATAAACACCTTCGGAGAAGCAGTACCCATACCTGCAGGATACTATTCAAGCTCAACAGTTGGCTATGACACAGCACACAACTCGTATGCTCGATACTGCCACACCTTGGGAAAAAGAGTTCTGCAATATAATTGGACTTGGGCAAGCATCGTGGGGTATCCGCTCTACTATGTATGCAACACCGGCCTATTCCCCAACGAACAAAACAATTGGGGCGTTTACGGAATGAAAATGGTTGATGCTGCTGGCCTGAACGCATTTCTCAGAGGTTTAGACAATCAGACTTACTCCTACGATAACAACTGGATCACGGCACAGCTTCCTGAAGTTGTCTATTTGTCAAATCAGGCCAGATATTACTGCAATTACTATGGCGTTTATCCATCGCCGTACCAGACAGCTACAAGAGCATTACCAACATCAATAACGACTACCTATCATCTGAATGTCACCACGTACATCTTCAATCAAGTTGGCAACTACAATCCCGGCGCAGTCTACAGACACGTTGTAACGGAGAACGGCACACGCAAGTTCAAAGGGTCGCTTCTTGCATTAGGTTTGACACGAAGCCCCGACATTAGATTGACAGCACTTGGCATTTTATGCGATTACAAGCCTAGACTGTACCGCTCTGAGTACACAGCCACTGGAACATCTAGGCTTGTTGTTTTGCAGCTTGGGCAGGCGGGAGGCATATAGAAATGAACAATAAGGGTCAGTTTTCAATTATTGCAGCCTTGTTTGTGGCAGTAATTCTGATAGCCACTGTTGTAATAACCTATTCTACAATACGCAACAGTCTAATCCGAGATCAACCACAAGTTCTGAGCGCAATAGATGAAACTAACTTCGCAATAAAGCAGATTCTGGGCTTCACGGTTGGTTATTATGGTTCTGTTTTGCAAGTCACTGGAAACTCTTCATATGCAAGAATGCTTGCTTTGGAATATCTTCGCAGCGGACTAGCGAACGTAGCGAACATGCACCCTCAATGGGGAACTTCATTCAACGCGAGTCATTCAGACTTGCGAACATACTGGTTCACGAACCAAAGTTTCAGCACAGGTAATCTGGCTGTAACGTACAACCTGACCGGTCTTGGGATTTATGGGATAACATACGAGACTTCCTGCAGACTCGACGTAGACATCATCGATTCGAAGGATAGTCAAGCATTTCTTAGCATAAATAAGGATGAAAGTGAGCCGCTGATCAACCTTGGAAAGCAGAATTTCAGGTTCTATCGTTATGAAACTGCAAGCTCGAAGTGGACACAGATCAGTCCAGACAATGAACCGGTGGCATATGCAAACGGCACCTACCAAATCGACATGCCATCTGGAGTAGACCCCTATTCGTACGTCATTCAAGTAGAGGATCCAAGAGGAATCATTGTTGTGGCTTCTTCGTTCAGTCATTACGCGATTACACCAACGTGGAATAGCACAACAGCATCAGGGGAAGACTATGTCGACAACGACATATCAGATGTGGATTCCTCTCCAGACAAGGGAACGCACAGCAACTTTGCCGCACAGCAGAATGCTGACAACATCTTCGACACCTTAACTGAAGCAAGAACAGATTTCCTCGTCAAAAAAGGAACGTTTGCGAAAGCGACAACCACCGGGTCCCAGATAGTTACTGGCACTGGCTTTCTCCCAAAAGCAGTCATCTTCTGGTGGACAAGGCAGACCTCTTACGGCGAATCAGCGGGAATCCGAGTAGGCTATGGTTTTGCCACACATGAAGGAGGGGCATATCAAAATTGTGGGGTCGCTTTTGCCTCAGATGATAATGTTGCTTCTTCAAATACGGGAAGACGGAGATCTGCAACATATTCCATCATAATCCTGTCTAATGGAGATCCGATAAGGTCAGCCCAAGCAAGCGTAACAAGCTTCAACAATGACGGTTTCACCGTAGATTGGCAAACCAACGAGAACAGAGCAGATATCATACAGTATATCGCTTTGGGCGGACCGGATCTGACCAATGCAAAAGCGAGCTCATTCAGTCTAACAGCAACATCTGGAACGCAGGACGTAACAGGGGTCGGTTTTCGGCCTGATTTTGCAGTGTTTCTTTGGACTTTCACGGAAGCAACAGGCACAAACACTCCACATGCTGAAATCGGCTTGGGATTCGCAGCGTCTTCAACAAGAAGAGGAGCTATAGTCGCTGACTCAGAAGATGGGAGGAACAACATGGACACATGGCAACAGCAAAGAGCTGATTCATGCATTCTCCTCTTGGATCCAACATCAGGGGGTCAAGATGCAATTGTCGATTTCAACCAATTTCTAGCTGACGGCTTCAGAGTCAGCAAGAGCAACGCTCCAGCTGACGACACCCCGATTTTCTATCTTGCACTCAAAGGCGGATATTATGATGTGGGGAGTTTCAACTCACCAACCTCGACAGGAATCCAGGACGTTACAGGTGTTGGTTTTCAGCCAAAACTCGTGATGCTGGCAACTCAGGGACGCTCAGCCGCAACAGCGATAGGCTCAACCTCAGAACTGTCGCTGGGCGCAGCAACCTCAGCAACAGAAAGAGGCGCTACATGGTTTGAAGACCCAGACAGTCTTGCAGATTCAGATAACGAAATGGAAACTTCGAACTCTCAGATCATCCGTTGGAGAGACAGGACCAGCTCTAACGTGTTCACACTTCGCGGCTCCGCAGATTTTGTGTCGGCTCTCTCTGATGGGTTCAGAGTGAACTGGAGCAATGTCGAAACAGCTGGAAGACAAGTAATCTACGTCGCATTTGGCGGACATGATTACGAGCTAGATCTAGAGGCTCAATGGACAAATGCAAACTTCAACGGAACCACGGAAGAGCTGGTCATCTTCGCCAATTCGAGCGCTACTGAAAATCTTCGAGTCGACGCGTGGCACAATGGGTCGTGGCATAACCTTTTCACAAGTCTCGCAAACGGATGGAACAACGTTTCGGTCTTCCCATACTTGGACTCCTCAACTCTTACGATCAGATTTAGAGGCAGCAATGAAGTCGGCGATTTGACCCAGGACAGCTGGAGAATTGATGCAACATTTCTGCGGGTTTGGCCTTCTCAAGACTTATACTCATCGCAAGAGAACTTGACGATCGTTACGGAGCTTCTGCAAAACGGTACGCTGAGATGGCTGGGACAAAACCTGCAATTAACAACGTTTGCAAAGCCGATTCCGCCTGTACCAGTCAGAGCCGTTCACGTGAACCAGACTATAAACGGTGCAAACCGCGAAGTGCCGTTCCAAATCGAAGACTGGGCATCAGAATACAGAATCCCACTGGGCTTAACAAACAACGCTAGCGTGTTCAACGGCAGGACGATGCTGGTTTTCCTGATAAACAGCAAAGTTTCAAAGATCACAATATGGTGGAATGGAAGCGACACTACAACTCAAACCCCATATGCATTCACCAATAGATACTTCAACGGCGATGACCAAGCAAATAGGCTAATAACAAACGGCATTCTGAGACTACAATTCAGCGGCGAGTTCACATTAACCTCAACTGTCGGAACTTCATCCTGCACAGCCAGTTTTATGCGAATCAACAATGAAGCGAGCACATATGGTGCTCGTGAGGCATACTCGATTCACCATGGAATCGTGAGAGACATAGTCCATCAAGAGTCCGAGTGGTCTAACGGTGCTGACAACTGTCCAAATCTGTATGCACACGTCGTGCTGACTTTGCCGGCCAACGCAACATATTATACATATCAGCTCCGGTTGATGTTCGTGGAATCAACGCGAAGCAGAAACATTACAAACCTCTGCCCGATCAAGTTGACAGCTTCAACCGGGCAGCCCCAAACCGAAAACGGAACAGCAAGCGGTTATCCGATAATCTCAACCGCAACAGGGGTCTTCTACAATTACTCGACTTCACGTTGGGAGCACCACTGGAGTCAAATGATAACAGGCACAAAGGGCGCAGGAATAGTGTTCAGAAGCAGCGCCAACCAGCAACTTTACGTCTTCGATTCAATGGCAGGAGACAAAACAGGAGGTCTGAAAACAGATGGCGCTACGAGAACGATTGAACTGCTTCCTGTAACAAGATTCCCGGTGGGGTTCACGTCAGCTTTGGACGTATCTTGGTTCGGCGCAGTTGCGACATTCGACGGCTCAACGCCCATCTACGCATCAGAATTCGGCAGACAAACAGGGCTCTGGATAACTGTGGAATATCCGCCAACAATGACAATAACCACCAGAAGCTAGGCAGATAGCAGAGGGCATAGTTTATGGGGAATGTAGATTGTCAGTTCATACAAGTTAAATAAGCAATCTGAAGATTTCCTACACACAACAGAAAGGTGAAATCATGCACACAACAAACCTGTCCAAATCCAGAAAAGCAATATCGCCAATACTGGCCACACTGCTGCTAATCGTCATAGCTGTCGCAGCCATAGTCGTCACGTACGCCTGGATTATGACGTACATGAGTAGCGCCGGTCAACAGGCAGGAGTAATGCTGTACAAGTCAAACGTAAGATTCTATACACAAGGCAGTACCAAGACGATCAGCATTGATGTCGGAAACTCTGGAACAGCGAACACTGAAATAATGAAAGTGTACGCTGGAGCATCACTCGGAAATCGAACAGAACAGACGCCAACCCAAGCACTTCCGATAACGCTTGCAAGAGGCTCGATCGTAACGATTACATTCACCTACACATGGACATCTCATGACACATACTATTTCAAAGTAGTGTCTTCATCTGGTCAAACAATGGAATGGTCAGACCAAGCCGAAACAAGCTAGTCACTCTAAAGACTTCCTTTTTGATCAACTGGTTCCTCTTCTTGGGGAGGAATCTCAACCATTAAATACGGAAACCACAGAAGAATCTTGAACTGCTACGGTGCCAACTTTGGAGACCCTGCTCGGTATCGCAAGAACCGCTATTGCCTTGCTCTTTCTATTTTATGCTTCGTGGAGCGATCACAAAATAAGAGAGGTAAGCAACACCGTCTGGATTGTTTTTGCCCCACTTGCGTTCGTCCTGACTTTTCTTGAGATATGCCTTTATGAACCTCAAGGGCTATTGCTCTACGGCATTAGCTTCGGCTTGACCGCAGCTTTCTCCGTGATACTTTTCTACTCAGGAGGCTTCGGAGGTGCCGACGCAAAAGCCCTCATGTGCCTAGCACTCGCGTTGCCATTCTACCCCACAAGTATTTTCACGCCGATCTCTGGAGAAAACTCGCCCATTTCAACGATGCTGTTCCCCATAACGGTATTCAGCAACGCCGTACTGTTTGCCGCTGCAACAGCAATCTACATCCTCTTACGAAACGTCTTCTGGCGTTTCAGAACTGGCAAGAAACTCCTCGAAGGAGACCAAGAGAAAGAACCGCTAGGAAAGAAGATTCTGGTTTTGCTGACTGGTTACAAGATGCCGATCGGCAAACTGAAGGAGAAATGGCATCTATACCCCCTAGAAGACATAGAAGAAGAACCACAATTCAAACGGAAGCTAATCGTCATACCAAGAGACGAAACAAGAGACGAAATAGTCGGAAGACTGGCAAAAGCCGCTGAAAGCGGAATGATCGAAAACAGGGTTTTGGCAACACCTGGCCTGCCGATGCTCATCTTCATAACAGCAGGCTTGATAATAGCCCTATTCTTTGGAGACATCATATGGATTTGCGTTCGCCTACTACTCAAATGACCAGCAATTCCAGAATTGCAGAAGCAAAACGCTCTCTCCAAGTTCTGGCTTTCTCAAATAAAGAACTGCTGTAGCAGTCAACAACACCTATGCAAGAACGATCAAGGGGACGGAGTAAATCCTACAAACACAGTTTACTACTGTGGCGCTCATTCTTCCAGACTTATAAGAGAAACAGAAGACACTCGCAAGAAAAACCATGATGGACGACAGAAGCAGCATATGTTCAGTCTTACCTCAAACGCGTCTCCTTGTAGAAGCAAAACCTTGCTCCAAAGAACCCCCGCACTGGATTAGTCACGCTAAAATACTTTATGAGACAAAGTACTCGATCCGGTAGTCCACGCAGAGATCAGGTGAAATAGACCTTGTACGACGATTTTCTCAGAGAAACACAGGAATTCCTAAGAGGCTCAGAACGGGAGCTAAATGTAGTTGCAATGCCGGATTTTTTCCTAGACAGATTCATAAGTCTGGACTATGACGAAAAAACCTTCTGTAAAAGCATCGGAAACGTGACCAGAAGGAAAGGCGGTAGCATAGACAGAATCAGGCAAACAGACACCAGAGGTGGTAACGCAGTCAATACGGCCTCTGCCTTGGCAGCACTAGGCGCAAATGTAACTCCAATCATATGCACGAATGGCCTCGGTGCCCAGCTTCTCAGGTTCTATCTCAAACACCTCAAGCTTGACCTTTCTCATCTGAAAATGCTCAAAGAACCATCAGTAACTACTGCAATAGAGTTCAAGACGAAAAGTGGCAGAATCAATGTCATGCTTCGCGACGTGGGCGATCTAGCGCGCTTTGGTCCACACGATCTGAATGATGAAGACTTTGAGATAATAAAGAATGCGGATTATGTGTGCGTTTTCAACTGGGCCGGAACCAAGCAATTCGGTACTGAACTCGCCAGAACTGTTTTCAGCCACGTCAGAACCAAGGGGAAAGGCAAAACCTACTACGACACGGCAGATCCAATACCGAACGCGGAGAGGATTCCGCAGCTTGTGAGGAGTGTCTTGAAAGGCAAGAATGTCAACATTTTGAGCGTGAATGAGAACGAGGCAATTTGCTTCGCATCATTGCTATGTAATAAAATGAAAGGATTTGGCAGAAAACTGCGGCTTGAAGAGTCTGCAAGAAAAGCTGCAAGGATTCTGGCAACGCACTTGTCTGCAAGGATTGATTTACACGCGACGAGCTTCTCTGCAGCTTTCACTGGAAACTGCGAAACTGTTGTCCCGGCCTTCAGGGTTCCGGTCTTAAGGGCAACTGGGGCAGGAGACGCATGGAATGCGGGAAACATCCTAGGAGACGCCAATGAACTTTCAGAAGGAGCCAGACTGACTCTGGCCAACGCAGTTGCTGCCTACTACATCTCCAGCCCTAAAGGGACGCATCCTACAAAAGGGCAGTTGATGCGATTCCTAACAAAGATTGAGCGAAAATGAAGCTTCAATGTGCGTTGCGGGAATCGGATACAGGGTTTGTTCCTATCCAGATCGACGCCAATGCTCAATGAATACGCTAAACCTAAAGTAATGTTTCACTCAGATTGTGTAGATACATGCAGCACCTCAATCTTGAACAATGAACAAACTGGGAAGCTTGAGTGATTTGAAATCAAAACTCTTTGGAAGCTCAGGAGTTCGCGGTCTAGTCAACGCTGAGCTGACGCCTATTCTGGCAACTCAAGTAGGTTCGGCATTAATCACTTTTTCAAACGCCAGAAAAGTGTTGGTGGCTCGAGACACGAGAGTTTCTGGTTCTATGCTTGAGAACGCCCTAGTTTCTGGCTGTTTGGCTGGCGGAGCAAGTGTGGCTTGCCTAGGGATCGTGCCAACACCTGTGTTAGCTTTCTTGACTAGGAGACTGAACGCGGATTCTAGTGTGATGATCACAGCTTCGCACAATCCGCCCCAGTATAACGGCATAAAGATCTTCAACAAGGACAGTATGGCCTATGATGAAAGATGCCAAGACAGAATCGAGAGAATCATTGAAGGTGGAGAGTTCAGGTTTGCGGGCTGGCAAGACATAGGTGAAGCTTGGTCTGTTGATGAGAGCAGTCTCTACGTTGAAATGATTGGGAAGAACGTGAAACTTCATAAGAAGTGGCACGTTGTCGTAGACCCTGGATGCGGAGCAACGTACAACCTTGCCCCGACAGTTTTTTCGGAATTAACGTGCAAGGTCACGCCGCTGAATGCACAGCCTGATGGATTCTTTCCGGCCAGAAATTCAGAGCCAAACACTGAATCTCTAGAAAACTTGTCGGAAATCGTTAGAGAGTTCAGGGCAGACCTAGGCGTGGGTTACGATGGTGACGGAGACAGGGCGGCTTTCATTGATGAACGAGGTAGATTCGTAGATTTTGACCGTGCCTTGGCGGCGTATGCTGCTTATGCGGTAAAGAAGGAGGGTGGCGGAGTCGTGGCAACCAATGTTGAAGCTTCAATGTGCGTTGAGAAAATGGTGGAGGCACAAGGTGGAAAGGTTGTCAGGACGAAGGTTGGTGATGTTTACGTTTCAGAAGCAATGAAGGAACACAATGCCATTTTCGGAGGTGAACCTTGTGGAGCATGGATGCATCCAAAATTCCATTTTTGCCCTGACGGCATACTTTCATCAGTGCTACTTCTGAAAGCCCTGGAAGACGAAAGCAAGCAACTGTCAGAGTTCATCGCTGAAGCACCCCAATACCCGACACTTAGAGAAAACATAGCCTGCAGAAACCAGAAAAAGCACATAGCTACCAAAAAGGCTGGCGAAGATCTAAAGTTGGTTTTTCCAACCTACCGTGATTTCTCGGCAATTGACGGAATTCGCCTAACTCTTGAGGATGGCTGGATTCTAGTGAGGGCATCCGGCACTGAACCTGTCATAAGGCTGACGGTTGAGGGTGAATCGTTAAAAGCGGCGAAAAGAATAATGAAGAAAGCAGCAAGTCTTGTGAGAAAAGCCACTGGAGAGAGATAATGGTGAAAGCTGTAATTCTGGCTGCTGGCGAAGGTGTCCGACTTCAGCCGATCACATCAACTAGACCGAAGCATCTGATAAAGGTAGGCGGAAAACCGATACTTCAACATTGTCTGAGCGCATTGAAAGCCTCAGGAATTGAGGAAGCAGTTATAGTTGTTCATTACATGGCTGACATGATTCGGCAGTATTTCGACGATGGGAAAAGATTCGGATTGAAGATCGAATATGTTGAACAACCGTCAGTGCTTGGGACAGGCAACGCAGTCAGTGTTGCTGAGCCTCTTGTCAAGGATGAGTTCTTGCTGGTTTACGGTGATTTGCTATTCAGCCCTGAGGCTGTGAAAGGTGTTATCACCATGCATCAGAAGGAAAAACCGACGGCAACGATGGCAGTTGTCCCAGTTAAGAGGCCTGAAAGCTACGGCATCGCGGAGCTTGAAAACGAGAAACAGGTCAAACGCATCGTTGAGAAGCCAAAACGAGAGGAAGCCCCGTCCAACTTGGCCAATGCAGGCATCTATGTTTTCTCGACAGACATTTTCGAGAGAATAAAGAACACGTCAGCTTCGACCAGGGGCGAGTGGGAAATCACTGACGCAATTTCGCTTTTGCTGAATGAAAAGAAAGCACTCCTTGCGGTGAGGATTTCCCGTGATGACTGGTTCGACATCGGCAAACCCTGGGATTTGCTTGAAGCGAACAGATGGGCATTGACGAGGATGAACCACAAGGTTTGCGGAAACGTGGAAAATGGGGCTCATCTGATCGGACCCGTCACCATCGCAGAAACAGCTCGCATACGCTCTGGAGCATACATAGAGGGACCTACATTCATAGGCGACGAAAGCGACATTGGCCCGAACTGCTACATTCGTCCCTACACAAGTGTCGGCCAGAAAGCGCGCATCGGTAATGCTTGCGAGATCAAAGGCAGCATAATCATGGATGGAGTGCATGCTGGTCACTTATCTTATATTGGCGACAGCATCATAGGTGAAAAATGTAATCTGGGAGCAGGCACGATCACGGGTAACTATCGGCTTGACGCAGGGTCGATCAAGATGATGGTGAAAGGTAAGGTTGTTGACAGCGAAAGGAGAAAACTCGGGGCAGTATTGGGCGATAACGTAAAGACGGGGATAGGTGCGCTTCTGATGCCGGGCGTCAAGGTTGGATGCAACAGTTGGATAGGCCCGAACGTTGTTGTTTATCGTGATGTGCCAGAAAATACAGCTTTGCTATTGAAGCAGAGTTTAGAAGAAAAAAAACTCGGTTCGTAGTTATTGCTTTCGGATTCTTGACAAAACATCAAGAAACAGAATGATTTCTCAAAAAACCATAAGAACACGAAAAGAAAAGATAATTGTTGATGAATCATGCTGAAAGAGCTTCTCTTGTTCGTCTTCTTCGCCTCATTGTTAGCCCCTATTGCCACGTCCGAAAGCTATACTGATGTTACGGTGCAGGAAGCGAAAGCAATGATCGACTCAAACCCTTCTTTGGTCATCCTAGACGTAAGGACTCAAGGAGAGTATGACTCTGGGCATATCAGAAACGCAAGGCTTGTCCCGGTTGGTGAGTTGCAGGGAAGACTGGTGGAACTGAACAAGACCGACAGCATATTAGTGTACTGCAGGACAGGAGAAAGAAGCAGCAACGCAAGCCAAATTCTGGTGGACAATGGCTTTTTGTACGTATACAACATGATTGGAGGAATAACTTCTTGGGTTAACGCTGGATACTCAGCATACGTCAAGTACTCTTCGATCCAAGAAGCCATAAACAACGCAATTCATGGAAGTTCTGTTCTCGTTTCTTCAGGCATGTATTACGAGCATTTGGTTGTGAACAAGAGCATTTCGTTGATCGGTGAGAACGAGAACACGACTTTCGTTGACGGAAACTTTACAGGAAACGTGCTGAACGTGACGACCAGTAATGTCACAGTGTCGGGTTTCACTATCCAAAAAAGTGGACTGAACGATTCAAACTGTGGCATGTATGTCAATGGAAGAGTTGCCGACATCAACGTGAGCCGCAACATCGTCAAAGAGAACTATGTTGGAATTCTGGTTTTCAACTCCACAAGCTGCATTATTGCGGGCAACGCTGTTTTCTCAAACTATGATGATGGGATACGGCTCAAGCTCTGCACGGACATCGTTGTTTCTGGCAACATTATTTCTTCAAACCTTTTTTATGGCATAAACTTGCATGATTCCAACCGGAATGCGGTTCTGAGTAATTCTGTGTCAAACAACACTTATGGATTCTGTGCGAATCGTAATAGTGATAACAACATCGTTTCCAGGAATAGTTTCCTGTCAAGCGACTATTCTGCGATTGGAGTATACTGGTACAGTGACAACAACACTGTTTCAGGCAACACTGTCAATGCCAACTATATCGGGATTGATGTCGAGTGGGTTAGCGTTAATAACTCGTTTCTTTGTAATACAGTGTCAAATAATGCCTATGGCGTGTGGCTTAGCCGTTCTGGTGGCAACTTGTTCCTTCACAACAGTTTTGCTGAAAATGCTCAGAAAGGCTATAGTTTCGATTCAACCAGCATCTTTGATGATGGCTTAGAAGGCAACTACTGGAGTGGCTACAGCGGCGTTGATTTGAACCAAAACGGGATTGGCGACACTCCCTATGTTCTGTCTATGGGCAATGTGGACGATTTTCCTTTGATGGGCGCATTCCAGAGTTTCAATACTTCAGCAGGCTATGCCGTGGATGTTGTTTCCAACTCCACGATAGTGGAGTTCCAGTTTTTCGAACCTAACAGAACGATAGAAATGCATGTCTCTAACATGACTACTACTCAAGCATTTGGCTTCTGCAGAATGCGTGTTCCTCACGCTTTGATGAACCAGACATATCACATTACAGTTGACGGCGCAGACCCCTTTTTCGTAAACTATACGATGTATGATGATGGAAACAGCAGATGGATATACTTCAGTTATCGGCATTCAACGCTGAAGATAGTAATGACCCCAGAGTTTCCATCATTGATAATACTGACGCTATTCATGGTCACCGTTCTGCTAGTCTGCCTAATTCATAAAAGACGACTCATGCAGTTGCGTGCTCGGTCTGTTTTCCGTATCTCTGCACTCTGTTCTTAGCGATTGTGCTCTGGGGTTTCGGACTTTGAGGATTGCCATAGTGAGTCCCAGAAGCGTGACAAGATTCTGCCTTGGGGTTTCTTGAACGCTATTAGCAGAGCTGGGAATATGCCAGCAATCATGCCGGCGATCGTTCCGGTTATTCCGGCGAATGCGAAGCCGATTATGCTTGAGAACAGAACTATGTAGATCACTTTCTTGCCTATGAGTTCTATTGCGATGGTTATGAGGAAAAAGACCATGAGGTTCGACAAGTTGCCGGCTGTGATGATGAGCATTATGTAGTTGTCAAGTCTTGCTTGGGCAGTCATACGGCTTCGTGCTGGGATGTAAATCATCGGATAGTCACCCTTGAAAACGCCTACCCCTTTCAGCCAGTAGTATGGGTAGAGTAGCGGGTTGAGAGTCATGTCACATCTGAGAACCACGTCTGCATAGTCTTCTTGAAAGTTAGGAACATAGGAGACTTCCCAGAGTTCGGTGATGTGGTAGCCTATGCCATTTATCAAGCTGAGCACGAGAAAAAGTGCCGCCATTAACCCTGCAATTATGGGTTTCTTAGCTATTCCCAGCGCCTTAAGGGTTTTGGGGCGTGCGTTCTGCAAGCTGGCTTACCAGTTGCAACTTGTGAAAGCTCGGATTTAAGCTCTTGGGCATTGAATCGAAAAATGTCATGAAAACGCGTTAGCATGTAAGCCTTTCTTGGGTTATACGTTTCTCACATGCACCTTCTGGCGATCTTTTGCTCCTTTATTTGGAGGTTGGACTAAGCTTGGCAGATTTCTTTTGGGATTGCAGCGGAAGGGTCTGTTCCAAGGTTCGCGATCGCTATTTTCAATGCTCTTTCCCACTTGTGTCTTTCTGCAAAAATGGACGTTCCATTTGGTTAATTCTAAATAGGTGTGTATACATGTGTAGTGGTGTTAATGGAGGATGTGAGTGAATGTCGGTTGCGCAGAGGAAGTTCTTTACTGAGGTTTCGGCGCTGGCGGACAGAACTGTGACGGTGGCGACTACGGCTGGGAAAACGTTTACGGGTTTGCTTGTTGGAATTAACCCTGATAGCATGAGCCTGATTTTGTCTGAGGCGAAGGACGAGGAAGGCAAGCTGCTGCATAGAGTGGCTATTAATGGCAAGGTTGTGGCGAGTGTTTTCAGCGTTGAGAAGCCGTTTGACTTGAAGGCTTTGGCAGACAGGCTCGAGAAAGTGTTTCCGACGATGGTAAAGCTCTACGAAGATAAGGGTTTCATCTGGGTCATGGACAAGGTCAAGGTTACAGAACGTGGTTTGGTTGAAGGTTCAGGTCCTGCGGCTGAACGCGTGGAAAAAGTGTATGCGGCGTTCATGAACGAGGCCAAGGGCAAAAGCTAGATTGACCAGCGAAACTGCTGTTCCTCTTTCTTCTTTTCTTCTCCGGGTCTGATCAAACCGAACGATTCCAATATCTTTTTGGTTTCATCCCCAGCAGATTCCAGCCCTGACAAATCGACGTTCAAACCCAGATACTTATCCAAAGCTACCAAAGCATGACGAGTGCCGTTTACGTCTGGGTAGTTGCCTAGTGTCTCAACCAGTAGCGAGAAACCTTTGATTCCTCTGACCTTGCCAAGCCCGACCAACAAGCCGGCAATTCCGAATATTTGCCCAACCATCACCTTTATTCCGAGTTTCAGGACTCCGTCAAGCGTTTCATGGTCCGTGGCAGCGCAGAAAAGTTGAGGAGGCGTTCTCATCTCTTCCTGTCTGAAGCCTCCCAACGTCACAAGAAAACCGCATCCCAACCCCTGAGCGATATCAAGCACCTTTCCACAAAGTTCATACTGACCAAAGGTAGTCAGAGCTTGCGTGTTGCCGTACCAGATCACCAAGTCACGGACACCTTTTGTCGGGCTTTTCCAGTAGTACAGTTCATTCACTGGAGAGCGGGTGCTCCCGGTTTCAGTCGTCACGGCTAGGTCTTGGAAGGCGGCACAGTGAATCTCAGCGAAACGTTTCGCCTTCAGCTCGTGAATAAGGTGTAATGTGGCAATGTTGGCCACAAAGCCTATTCCCGGCAAGCCTTCAATCAGAACCGGATTGTTCAGCTTTGGTTCTTCAAAGATTTCGATGGCAACGACCATGGTTTTCGCCTTCCTGAATGAATGACGATAGTTAGAAGGGAAATGGTGATATAAGGATATTTAATGAGTCTCTCGAATCGTGTTCGCCATGCTTCGGAGAAACAAAGCTTGGTCGCGATGAGTGCTTTATATTTTGTATAACAGTCAGTCCTGTGGTTTGGAGGTAGATGCGTTTGGATCTAGCCAAGACATGTTTTGTGAGAAACTTTGGATAGAGGAAGATGACAGGTGCCGGAGTAAACGGCAAGAATGCTCTCGCTGCTGTCGTAGATGATCAATACTATACCATCGGGGACGCGTACACTCACATGGGCTGCGAGCTTTCAGACGGCATGCTTAACGGCGAAAATGTAACGTGCCCATACCACGGGTCAGTTTTCAACGTTAGGGCTGAAGCCCTGTGAAGGGGCGGCAAAGAAGTCAACACCGGTGCTCGAAGTGAAAGTCGAAGGAGACGAAATCCTCATCAGCTTCTAGAAATATTGCTTTTGCCAGCCTAGGCGACAGGCACGTTTCTGCATTGCTTAATCAATGACTAGTCGTTCTAGTTGAAAGTGATAAGTTTCGTTTTCTCTAGGTCTTTCAGGAATTTCAGTACATGTTCGGCGTTGGTCGGGGTGTATTCAGCCGAGATGGCTTTGATGATTTCGTGGGCGTTGCGTTTTCCGTTCATGAAGTTAAGGATTTCGGGCATTTTCTTCCTGAATTCGGCGTCTTTTTCGTCGATTTCCGTGTACCACTCGTACTCTTCCTCGCCTAGGAGCTTCTTGAAGCGGTCTCCGCTGAGGGTGCCTTTGAACAAGCGTCGCGGAACGAGCTTTCTTGCTTCCTGTTCAGCCTGTGTTTCCTCAGGTTGGCTGGGAAGCTTTACAGCTGATGTCTTCGCTATGAAGTTCAGGGCTTCTTCGATTTTTGTGGTTTCACGCTTGCCTAGGTTGGCGATGTCTTCGCATTGCTTGTCGAGGAAGACGGTTAGTTCTGGATGTTCTCCGAGTCTTCTTACTGATCTGATGGCTTGCTGTTCGCGCCATACGATGTGTTCGATCTTGTTCTTATGGTAGTTAGCTGTCTTGACGAGTTCTGTAGCCAAGTCAACTTGCTTGTCTTTGACCTTAGGGTCGTCTCTTCTCTTGAACAACTCCTGTACGGCCGTGCGGCTGACTTCAGCTATTCTTGCCATGCCTCTGGAGGACGTTTGATTGGCGAAGAGGAAAATATCTTCGTGCGTGGCGTTTGCGAGTGTTAAAGCCGCGATGGCGGTTATCCAGCCGACTCGTTTAAGAGAATCTTCGCTTACTTTGTCGATTGTGTCTTCGCTCGTGTGGTAGAATAGGTCTGGCCACTGGAGAAGCATGACGCATGGAATACCTACGGTGGCTTCGGTGAACTCGGCGTGGTCGCTCCCGCCGCTGAAGGCGGTGGTATTGTAACGGAACGTGCTACCCGAGCCAAAATGGGTTTCCTTGTCAAACTCTTTCACGGATTGTTCAATGAGAGAAAAGACGAAGTCGTTCAGGTAGGAGGGCAACGAATCAGGTGTACGATCAAGGTTGAGAGTGGAACGACAGAGTTTTTGGTCTTGACCCACCATGTCAAGGTTTATGCCAGCAATCATCCGTGACCGTGTTTCTTCCTCGTGTTTTGAAAGATAGGCTACGGTGCCGAGGGTTTCAGGTACCCAGAGGAACCGTATGGTACGCTGAGGCGGCTCAATCTTGCCTTTGGCTATGAGTGCTTTGATGGCTCTGGCGATTTCCAGCAGTAAGCCGCTTCCTGAGGCGTTGTCGTTCGCGCTTGGTTTTGGGTGGCACAGGTGCGCGATCAGGAATATTTCTTCGCGTGGTTTGGTGGTGCCTTGTATGGTTGCGGTGATTACATCTGCGTAGAACGGGAATAGTTTGGCATCTACTCTCGCTTCGAGCTTCACGGTTTTGCCGTCTTTGAGCAGTGCGCGCAGCTGGTTGCCTTGGCGTTTGCTGAGGCTGAAGCCGAAGGCTACTTTGGGCAGTTCCTCTGCTGTCGGCCAGATGGCCTGATAAGCATGAGCATCAGGAATGTCGAGGCTTTCGCGGATGTTCGGCATCTCGTACGTGATCGCGTCCGTTATGACGCCCAATGCCCCGTGTTTGTAGACGGCTTGTTCGTGAACAAGCTTAGCCCTGCCAGTGGCTAACACAAACTTGCCTTTAGCATTCTTGCCCTCATAGTCCTTTGCTTTCGTTCCCGCACCAACATCAACAAGCTCAGCCACAACACCTTCTGGCGGTGTGGCGTTGCTGAAAGTATGCAGACACTGAGGCAGATCCTCATAACTGCAGATCAACTCTTCCTTCGGTTCCACAAGACGCAGCTCAGCACTCTTCACTGCCCAGCCCACTGGAGAAGTGTAAGTCCAATACTTTTTCTCGCCATCAGCAGGATACTGCTCAACAACCGCATCATCCAAACCCAACTTGAGAAGCTCAGCCTTAACATATTCTGCAGCTTCATGAAACATCGTAGAACCTTGAACTCTGTGAAAACGCGAAACCTCAGCAACAAAAGACTTCGCAACACAACCAGACAACTCTTCCCTGACAATCTTATGCAAATCCATTAGCAGACCACACGTTTAGCTGGCCATCATGTCTAATAAGATTTCCTAGCTTCACTCTTCATCAGGTTCAAGGGAATCCTGTCACCGATCGCCTTTTCACATGATCGTATCCAAGAACGTTGATGCCAAGGTCGGGACCATCGAGTGAGGCATTTCTTATATGAAGGCTCAGCTGTTCTTGTTCTGGGGTTCAAGTAATTGTCTTTTGAAAGCAGGGAAAAAGACCTGCTGGCAAGGATCGGGAAGCTCAAAACCAAGACTTGCACAGTAGAGACCCCGCTTCTGTTCCCGGTCATAAACCCGACTACGCAGACCATTCCGCCTAGTCAGATCAAAAAGGAGTTTGGTTTTGAAGCTCTAATCACAAATGCATACATTCTGAAACAGCACTTCCAGAAACAATCTGTTGACAAAGGCATACACAAATTCCTTGATTTTGACGGAATGGTGATGACAGACTCTGGCGCCTACCAAATTCTTGTCTACGGAGACATACAAGCCACTCAAGAGGAAATAGTGCAATATCAAGAGCAGATTGGCTCGGACGTAGCCACTATTCTCGACATTCCAACAGGCTGGAAAATCATGGAAAAGCACGCACGGCAAACCGTGAACGAAACGCTAAGGCGAGCGAAAGAATTCTTCACGTGCAAAACAAGAGACGACATCCTTTGGGTTGGCCCTGTTCAAGGTGGACGCTACTTGGACCTCGTCGCCGAATCCGCAACACGAATGAGCAAGCTGCCCTTTCAGATTCATGCTCTTGGAAGCCCGACCGAAGTCATGGAGCGCTACCGCTTCGACGTGTTGGTTGACATGATCATGGCGGCAAAGATGAACTTGCCCATTGACAGACCACTTCACCTTTTCGGAGCTGGTCACCCACTCATGTTTGCACTAGCTGTAGCTCTGGGTTGCGACTTATTTGATTCAGCAGCCTACGCGCTCTATGCGAAAGAAAATCGCTACATGACCGAAATAGGAACCTTTAGACTAGACGAACTCGAATACTTTCCGTGTACGTGCCCAAAATGCACCAGAAAGACGCCGAAGCAGGTTCTAGAACTACCCGACAAGGAAAGGGAGCTTTTCCTCGCTGAACACAATCTCTACGCCTGCGCAGCCGAAATCCGCCGCATCAAACAAGCCATCCGCGACGGGAGACTCTGGGAATACGTGGAAATGCGCGCCAACTCCCACCCAGCACTCTACACAGCCGTCAAACGCGTAGCCAAATACAAACACTTCATCGAAAAACACTCTCCCTCAACAAAACCCAGCGGCCTCTTCTTCTACAACCATCTCAGCCTCATCAGACCCGAAGTCATCAGACACCAAAAACTCCTGACAGAACGCTACAGTCCGTCCGGACAGGCCAAAACCCTACTACTCATACCACAAACCACAACCAAGCCCTTCCACAAATCCTACGAATACAAACAAATCAGAAAGAAGCTCAAACAAGAAATAGCCAAAGCAAACGTCTGCTTCTACGCTGCACCTTTCGGCATAATCCCAATCGAACTCGACGAAGTCTACCCACTAAGCCAACACGAAACAGCCATGCCACCCGACAAAGAAACAATAGAATACATAGCAGAACAAATCACCAACTACATCAAAAGAAACACGTCCAAAACAGTCACACTCATCCACGATCCCAAAAACTGGAACAACACCATACTCCAAACAGTCAAGAAAACATGCAAACAAGAACAAATCACACTCAAAACCATCAACATTAAGGGTATCCGAACACAAAACCTAGAACCATGACTAGAAAGCCAGAGTTCAGGATCTATGGAAGGGCAAAAACTCTTTCAGTACAAGGCTGTTAGGACAAAAACGTCTTTAGCCAGTTCCCTCATCTTCCTGTCCCAAAACCGAGTGAACGTGCCTTGATCCGAGCCGACCTCCACATACACACAAAATACTCACGCGACGCCTCACAACAACCCAAAACCATAGTAGAAAAACTCAACGCACACCCCACGCTAAACGCAATAGCCATAACTGACCACAACACAATCCAAGGCAACCTCGAAGCACAAAAACTAGCCGAAGCCTACCCAGACATCCTAGTAATTCCCGGCGTCGAAATCAGCACCGAAGAAGGCGAAATAATCATTCTCGGCATCACCGGTCTCCCACCAAAACCGTGGAATGCGGAAAACATTATCGACTTCGCAAAAGCAAACAACGGCCTAACCATTGCACCTCACCCTTACAGGGGTGTCGGAATAGGCGATATGGCGCGACAACTTGAACTCGACGCAATTGAAGTGTTGAACGGCATAACCGAACCAGATCTGAATAGGCAAGCTGAGGTGTTGGCGAGAACAATGCGTTTGCCTGGTGTTGCCGGGAGCGACGCGCACGACGACAAGGATTCATGGAATGCGTGCACCGAAGTCCAGGCTTCACTAGACGTTGGTGACATTTTGAAAGCCATCAGAAAAGGTCGCGTCAGAGCTTTTTCAATCTAGAAGCAAGCACATTTTTAAAATACAACAAGCATGATTAATGAGTCAGCAGATGAAAACCCATGAGTCAATTACAGATCGGATTTCTCGGCGGAACCCGCGAAGTCGGCCGAATCGCTATAACCGTCAAAACCGAAAAAACCCAAGTCTTACTCGATTATGGTGCCATGCTAGATCATGAACCAGGTTTTCCGCGACACATTCCGCCGAAAGAGGTTGATGCCATACTTCTTTCTCACAGTCACCTGGATCATTCAGGCGCAGTGCCCATATTCTTCATGCAGGGAAAGAAACCGCTCTACACGAACCGAATGACCACCGAACTAAACCAGCTGCTCATCTCAGACTTCATCCACCTCTCAAGTTACTACCTCCCCTTCGAATACCTCGAACTCAAAACCATGATAAACAACAGCAAATTCATAGACTTCGATACCCCACAGCACATAGGCGACATGACTTTTCAATACAAGAACGCCGGACACATTCCCGGCAGCACCCAAAGTCTTATCGAAACTCAAGGCAAGCGCATCCTGTTCACAGGCGACTACAACATAACCAACACACGCCTGCTCGACGGAGCAAAAATGAACTACGGCGACCTAGACGTCGTCATAACTGAAAGCACCTACGCCACTGAAGAGCACACTAAACGCCCAGAACTTGAAAAACACTTCGTAGACGAATGCACTAGCGTCGTCGAAAAGGGAGGCTCAGTCCTGGTTCCAGCTTTTGGAGTAGGCCGATCTCAAGAACTCGCCTGCGTCCTTGCCGCACAACACTTCGAATACCCTGTGTACCTAGATGGAATGGCCCGTGAAGTAAGCCGCATAATGATGAGCTATCCGCAGTTTCTCAAAGACCCAGAAGCTTTCGCAGACGCCATGCACAGCACCACCTGGGTCGAAGGTTGGAGAGACAGAAGAAAAGCCGCAAGAACACCCGGCGTAATAATCTCGCCTGCAGGCATGCTTAAAGGTGGACCAGCCATGTTCTACATCTCAAAAATCGGAAAGAGAAGCAGCAACGCTGTCTTCTTGGTAAGTTACCAGATTCCGGGTACGCCTGGAAAGGAACTGCTCGAAAAAGGGGTATGTACAATCGATGGAAAGATGCGCAAAATCAAAGCCCGAGTTCAACACTTCGATTTCTCATCCCACTGCGGCGCAGGCGAACTCAAAGAAGCCATCAAGAGACTAGGCGGAAACCCCAAAGTCTACGTCGTCCACGGCGCAGAAGGAAACTGCGAATACTTTGCAAAATGGGTACGTGAAGAACTTGGACTGGAAGCCGTCGCACCCAGAACTGGCGACACATTCAAAGTCTAGGGTAATCCGATGAAAATCGGAATTCTGCTCATCGGACAAGTCGACCCCGACATAATAACCAGAATTCAAGAAACCCTTTGCATGTCCATGCCTGAACACGCATTCACACGAATTACCGAACCATTGCCCCTGCCTCCGGAGGCATGCGACGAAGAGAGAGAACAATACCGATCCAACATCATCTTGACTAAGATACGCACCTATGCAGAAGAAACTGGAAACTTCGAACGAGTTCTAGGAATTGTTGATGTTGACATCTACTTGACCCCCTTGAATTTCGTGTTTGGAGAGGCAGAAAGCCCTGGAAAGGCAGCATTGATATCATTATGGAGACTCAGACCGGAGTTCTACAAAAGTAAGCCGAAGAGCGAGCTTTTCATAGAAAGAAGCGCGAAGGAAGCAGTACATGAGCTCGGTCACACTCGGGGTCTGAAACACTGCTCTAATCCGTTTTGTGTTATGTACTTTTCTAATTCCATTTTCGAAACCGACAGAAAACAAAGCTTATTCTGCAACAAATGCTACCTAAGACTTGAAAGAACCAAAGACCAGCAGGAAGAAAACGTTGAACACCGCCCTTAAAACAAGGCTAGTGCACCTCATCCCTATCATCGCAAGCCTGTTATTCGGCCTCCTATGCGCACTCATTCTTCTAACAGCTCAGATACGACTTTATGCGGTAACACCGTTCCAAGAGGGCCTCTGGTCACTAGCAAATGCACTGTACTTCGTTGTTCTCGTAGGAGTCGGCGCAACAGTCCTATACATCCTCCTCAAACGAAAAAAGCAAAGAATAATCACCATAATCACAAGCCTCGCTCTAGCCAGCGCTACACTAATGCTCTCAATAGTCTACCTAACTGCCATACTCCTAACAATCAACATGCCGTACTCAGATGCTCTGATCCTAATCCCCGCCATCTTCATATCAGCCCTAACCGTCCTCGCAATCTTCCGCGCCCACAACAAGATCAGCAACCTAGCAATCCTCCTCTTAGGCGGAGCACTAGGCACATTCTTAGGAAGCACAATCCCCACACTAAGCGCAATACTAATTCTCGGGTTTCTGGCAGTCTACGACACATTCGCGGTCTATCGTGGACCAGTCGGAAAAATAGCCCTAGGAGGACTAGAACACCTTCGGGGCCTAAGCTACTCCTTCAAAGACATACAAATGGGATTAGGCGACCTGACTTTCTATTCCATGCTCTCCGGGCACATGCTACTCAACTTCGGCTATGCCGCCTGCTTAGCCTCGATAGCAGGCATATTACTTGGATGCACCTTGTCTTTCAGAATGCTCGAAAAGAAGGGAATGTTTCCAGGACTCCCATTCCCCATATTGTTCGGGTTGACGGCAGGAATATTCGCAGCACTCTTCTTTTAAGAAACCGAAACAACAATTCTTATATTGCCACCTCCCGTTCATACGACTCGACTTAAGGAGATCATCCGCCACTTGATCATAACGCGCCAAAAGGACCTTGAAGAAATTCTCAAAATGGCCAATGGCCTTCAAAAGATACTGATAGCAAGCTGCAGTGGCTGCACTGCCACTCTGCAAGTTGGCGGCCCGAAACAGGCCGACGACTTAAGAATGAAGCTAAAGGCGCACAGAGACTCCAGAGATATCAACGGCTCTGAGATTGGAATCGCAACAGTACCGCGCCAATGCTTAATACAAGTCGCTGAAAACGCGACCAACCAGACAATAGACAGATACGACGCAGTGATTAGCCTAGCATGTGGAGTGGGCGTTCAAGCGCTTGCTGAGCTACACCCAAACAAGCCTATCATACCGGCCAATGACACCATGTTTCTGGGAAAGGGCAACGCGCTGGAAGGCAAGCATCATGAGATGTGCCGCGCTTGTGGCGACTGCATGCTTTTTGAGACAGGAGGAATATGTCCGATGACAAGGTGCGCTAAAAGCCTCCTTAACGGACCGTGTGGGGGGCAAGTTGGTGGAAAATGTGAAGCCGGAGTCTGGAAGAAGGACTGCGCGTGGGTGTTGATCTACAGACGCTTGAAAGAGCGCGACAGGCTTGACCTGTTCACGAAGTTCAGGATCCCGCGCGACTACAGGATTTCAGAGCCTCCCCGCGAACTCGACTACAGCGCATTGGCTGCAAAGAAGACTGAGAGAACAGTAGAGCTCGACGAAATTGATGATGCGGTGAAGAAGAGAGTTGCTCGGAGCAACCTGACTAAGCAGATGTTGGAAGGCAAGTTCGTTTTCACGGGCGAGCTTGAACCGTTGAAAACTACAAGCCTTCGTGAAGTCATTGAAGGAGCAAGAATACTGAAAAACCACGTTGTGGCGATCAACATCACAGACAACCCTACAGCATTCGGGTTCATGAACGCCCTAGTGCCATCCTACCTAATCCAAAGAGAAGCAGGCGTAGAAGCGGTCTACCAGATGACCACAAGAGACAGAAACCGTCTTGCACTGCTGTCAGATGTTTTAGCCGCAAGCCAGCTAGGAATAAGGAATATTCTGGTTCTTACGGGTGACTATACAACAGTGGGTGATACACCACAGGCAAAACCGGTTTTTGACCTTGACTCCGCAACCTTCGTGTACATGCTGAGAAAGATCATGGACGAAAGCGTTGACTTGAACGGAAACAAGATAGAGAACCCGCCTAAGCTCAACATAGGCGTTGCTGCATCACCCAACGCCGACCCCTTTGAACCTGAAATCCTCAAGATCGAGAGAAAAGTCAGGCTTGGAATCGATTTCATACAGACTCAATGCGTGTACAGCGTTGAGCAAGCTACGCGTTTTCTCGATGCAGCAATTTACCTCAAGACACCCGTAATATTGGGTCTGGCACCCTTCAAATCCTTGGCAATGATGGATTGGATGATCAGATTCGTTCCTGGGATCAAAGTGCCACAGGAATTGGAGCATCAGCTTCGCAAGGCAAGAGAAAAAAGCAAGGAAGCATTCTTGGAAGAGAACATCGAGATTTTTGCAGAGATGATTCACCAAATCCGAAAGACAACTCATGCCGCTGGAGTTCACTTGATGGCCGTGGGTTTTGAGTGGATCATACCGGAGATAATCAAAAGAAGCGAAATAGGCTAGTCGCTACCTCTTCCAATTGCTGGCTGAAGCAATAACCAGACTTCGCAAGCATCAACCACATCATTGAGAGTTGAATTTTGTCGAGAAAGACGGAATCCGATTGTCCGGCAAGGCTGAGTCTGCCATGCCAAATTCTCATTGATTTCAGCGGCAGCAATGCAAAGTTTCATAAAAGGTTTCAGTATAAGCATTGTTTATGAAAGAAGAAAACCTGACCAAGTTGCTTTTCGCCCTTATCAAGAATTCAAAGCGGAGCGACAGAGAACTAGCTAAAGCTCTACAGATTTCTCAGCCAACCGTGACCCGACTTCGGAAAATTCTGGAGAGAGAAGCGATCAAACAGTATACTGTGATTCCGAGCTTGTCCTACTTGGGTTTTGACATAATAGCATTCACGTTCTCCCGGACAAAGCAGCTTGTTCACCCTCTCTGGGACAAAGGAAAGAAATGGGCAGCGGAACAGCCAAGCGTCATGTACGTCAGCACTGGACAGGGGATGGACGCAGACGTGGTCATGGTCTCAGCGCACAAGGACTACGCGGACTTCGTCAAGTTCTACCAGAATTTCAGAAGAGACTGGGGTGATTCCCTTCAGAGCTTCAGGACTTTTCTGATTAGCGTGAAGGGAAGCGTACAGCTGAAAGCGTTCTCACTCAACTGCTTAGTCGAATCATGCGCCAAGGAAGGACCTCACTAAACACTCACTTGAGCGATCAATTCTGGCCGTGAATCATAAAGTCTGATCTTCCGGAGTCTTCAACAGGAGGTCAGCATGATTAAACTTGGTCAAGGTAGATGAGAATATGGCAAGATCCCAAACCGTTCCAAGCTATGACGAGCTGCACATTGAGATAGTCGGAAAACTGAAGAAGACAGGTGAAACACTGAAGAAGATTGGATATGAGTACCGAGATGTCTCTCCTAAAGAGCTGTACGACTACTTGACTGGTGAAACACCAACAGGCGACATCACAACGATAGTTTATGTGCTTGCCAGCGAGTATCTGATGATTCACGAAGTTGTGGAGACGAGCGAACTGAAGAAGGCAGGCATTCCACTGAACACACAAACTGTCATGAAGTATCATCCCGACGTTTATCGGGTTCATTTCACCGCAACCGATATTGAACTAGACTACGCCGTGAGCAAGAAAGATTATGACTGGGTCAAAGCCAGAATCAATCTTGCGCCATCTTGGTTGGAAGATGATATGATGCCAAAGCATCTAGTGCCCAGATGCAGAGCACTGATGGAAAAGTTCTCACGTATCCCTTAGGACGAGTCTTGTTGCCGGGTTTCAAATGCCAGATTCAGAATCATTTGGGTTCTGCCATTTTTCCTTCAGGAAACCCGGAATTCCTGATGAGTCTTTTGGTCCTACGAGCACTTGCCATCCACTGAGTTCTTCGATTTCATGGCTCAGCCGTGATGCTTTGCCCGGGATAACTAATTTTCTGTGTTTGACTTTGCTCTCGATTCCAGAAGCCTTCAAGGCGTCTGCAACCTTTTCAGCCGTCAGCTTTCTTCCTGCAACAGCGCTGTCTACGGCTATTCCTTCCGTGTCAACAACTATGAGGTAGGCATTCACCTTTGCTTTTTCAATGTCTGAGGCCACAGTATAGTAAGTAAGAGCAAAGTTAGTGGTGAACATCACGGGAGAGTTCTCGTTTGGAGTGCCGAACTTCTTCAGGCCAGCATGAACGGATACGGGTTTTCGTGGGTCAGTGTAGAGGTTCTGACGCAAGACGACAAGCGGTAGAAGCGCCCAACCGTCAAGGGTATGCAGTATAAGGATATCCGCGAAGCGAACAGTAAGCATGGCCGCCAGATAAGCCTCTTTCCACTTTACAAGCTCTTCGGGAGACTTCGCTTTACCAGTCCACACAACTATGGGCACACCAATCAATGGAAAACCAGAAAGCTCATCACTCAGCTTGCAAGCAGCCCTTCGAAGCGCTGTGAAACCGTTCAAAGTGTCGGACAAGCCTTCGTCCAGGAATGTGCCGGGGTCCAGTACAAGCTGATTGACACCGTAAGCAAGCAGGTTTTTCGACAAAGACCTAAGCAGCCTTAGATTGCCCGGAGCGGAAACAACCAGTGGGCAATTGTATGTTTTGGCTAATTCAGCCATGTCCTTCCAATTGTTTTTTGTTGCGGCGTACAAGAGCGGTCTGGATTCCGGAACAGCCTTCAATCCAGCTTCAAGAACATGCGGATTCAATGAGCATAGAATCAAAGGCAGAAAAGTGTTTGCGGCAACTTTCCTGACTGTGACCGCATATTTGTCTTTGTCATTGGTCGTGCATCGAACTGCAATCAGATCGAGTCTAAGCGGTTGCCCAATATACTCAAAGCTGAACTGGCTAGTCTTTCTTATCCTCGATAACAATTCCTCTTCAGTCATGTTGTCGGTTACATCAACCGCTATTGCTGTTGGATTGGCGTATGTGAACTCGTGGCGATGCATAACGAACTTTCCGCCGATCTTGACGACTCGTTCCCCAACTCCGATAGCGATTTCTTTGACAGCTGGTGCCAGCAGAGTCTTCAGTTGTTCGTACTCTTTTGCGTTCTCTTTTCTCAGTATAGGTGCACATTTTTCGAGAGGAATTTCACGGTTCACAACTTTCGTTGCGAAAGCTAGGCAGTCCCTTTCGCCACATTCTTTGCAGTTTGTCTTGGGAAGAAACCCGTACATGTTTATTGGGCTTAGCTCTCTCTTAGTCATTGTGGATGCGCTCCAATGCTAAATCCTCATGGAGACCCATTCAAACGGTGTACTGATTTCAACAGGATTCCTGTTGGTCAACTGTTTGATTAAGTCTTTGAAAGTCTTCACAGCGGCAGGATGCATCATCATAAATAGATCAACTCCTGCCAACAGAAGCGTCAAAGCGGTTGTCAACTCCCAAAGAGGTCCCCTTAGTTCGCGAGGCTCCCATTCTGGACCCATTTCCATCCAAGCTTCGCGGGCAGCCCAAGCGTTAGCCGCTCCTGAAGACATGGGAAACGCCAATTCCAAGTCGCCCGCCAAAGCTGCAAGTCTGGCTCTCTCCATATTGGAAAAGGCATACTCAAGACCATAACCAAGCGCGGCCGTCGTCAAATCCATGACAATGTTTTCTCTGGGCAGGATTTCGCAAAGTCTGCGGTTGAGTTCTCTAGTTAGGTTTAGGTTCATCGGCGCGAAGGACAATGCAACGTGTCCGTACTTCTTTATGAAAACTGCGCATCGTTCAACGTCCATGTCTCTAGTCACGGAGCTTATAAGGAATCTTTCATTAGCAAAAGACCTAGCAACCGCTTCAAAGACATCCGCGTCTTTTCGGGGATCTCCGCATCCTCCGATTATGAGTGGCACGTTTACAGCTTGAGCCACTTCTTCAACGGTCTCCACCGCTTCTCTTGGCGAAGTATCTTTGATGAGCGGGTCAGTGCTTACTAAGTGTACTGTTACCAGATCAGCTTCAAACTTCTGAACAGCAAGCTTGGCCCAAGCTGCTGGGTCTTCCATGACTTCCTTCACATGCATCTTCACGGCTCTGGGCAAAGGGACTTTCATGTCAAAAACGTCCACAGCTACTACAGGAAGATGCAGCATAGGTTTTTCAAACGTGTAGAATGCGGGAGTGTTTTCGCCACCAATCATCAATTGTTTACCGCGAGTTCCGCCTTCGCTCTTTGTAGCGCCAAGTTTGACTTCAACAATGTCGCCTAGATAAGTTTCAGCGGGGAAAGCAGACCTAGTGCCAATCAATTTCCCGGATGCGGGGTTAGTTGCAGGAAAAGCTCTTGTCCTTTTCAATCCCTATCACGAGAAAAAGCTTAGGTGTTCTAGATTATAAACCGATGCTGTAGTGGTTCTGAATGAAAAAGTAATTACTGGGATGGATACTAGTCAGCGCGACCGTGGTAGTAGAGGATTTCATTAGGTGAGAATTTCTGGGAAATGCTCTTCTATATTTCGCGAATTTCACATTGGAGCTTCTTGATTATTCCTTCAGCCTTTAGCGGCTCAACCTTCAAAGTGTAGAGCTTCTTAGGCGTCCGAAGCTTAAGCTTCACAACATCCTTCAGTCTCTTCACTGCACAATATTCTGCATGCGCGCTCAATGTTACGAACTTTTCAGCATCCATGATTTCTGTTGGCAAAGCTCTTCCTCGCATTTGGTACCTTCATGGTCTGTTCACACGTTTTTATTCCTTTTGGTGAAGACAAAATCAGCTACCCTGTTTATTAGGGGAAAATCGCTCAGTATTAGTTTGAGAAGGCTGACAAACCTTGCGATTGTCGAACAGTATTCTCATGGCACTATCCATTTCTTTGTTGCTTGCGTCCTCTGTTTCAGAATTCTCTGCCTGTTCTGTGGACAGCGGAACGCACGAATGCCGACTCTGGGGCGCAACAGCAGATTCCGTTCCAACCTCAATTGTTAAGGACCATCTTGTGAGTATGCAGTATTCGTTGAAGAACCTCGGCGCTTACAACCGGAACGGTTGGGCACTGGCCTACTTCAACAAGACCCTCAGCAAACCAGTCACTCATAGAGGAAGACTGCCAGCAAACATGGACCCAGCATTTGACGAAGCTGTAAACGAGATTGCTGACAACGAACCGCAGACAATTGTTGGACATGTTCGCATCGCGACTTCTGGACTAGTAGACATTCCAGATCCGCATCCTTTCAACCGTTCCAAGAACGGAAAATGGTGGCTTTTCGCACACAACGGCGGAGTGAGTAAAAGCATCACGATTGAACTAATGGGCAACGAGTATCTGAACGAGAACCTGCCTCAAGTTGGCAATGGCCCTGACGAGTGGGTGGATTCAGAGCTGTATTTCCTCTACGTGTTGAAATGCATTGAAGACCAAGGTTGGAACGTCACGCTAGGCATAACACAGGCGATAACCACGATTTGTGAGAAGAACAACTATGCAGTAATGAATTTCCTCCTCACTAACGGAGAGCATCTATGGGGCTTCTGCAAAGGCTACGGACTCCACTATCGCTACACCTCAACTAGTGAAACCACTCCCCAATGGACTGTAATAGCTTCTCAACCTCCAACAAGCACGTACGAAGGTTGGGCGCTTCTAGACGACTTTGACCTCCTTGAAGCATCAAAAAATAAGCCCCCAGTTATTCTGGATGTTCGCTCAATCGTCATACCAGAACACTCTGTCCCAAGACTTGCTGGCGACGTAAGCAACGATGAAAGAGTCGATCTGAGAGATCTTCTCATAGTGTGCAAAGCATTCGGCGCTACACCTTCTAGGCCAAACTGGGATCTGAGGGCAGACATTGCCAAGCCCTACAACCTAGTAGATACGAGAGACTTGATTATCGTGCTTCAGAACTTTGGCCAACCCGAAGCATAGCATTGTCGCCTTTTTATCACTGATTTTCCTATCGACCTGATTTTTCAAACAAGAGAAGGGTGCAACTGAACGGCTCGGTTCGGACTTCGCGGCACACTCTGCATTCAGGCAACATACATCTTTTTGGGTTCTTCTTTTGCGACTTTCTTGTTATGGCATCATTGTTTGTGGCTTTTGTTATCGCTTTTGGCGGAGTATATTTGCTTAGAGATAATGTTCACTATTTTGTGGGTAGAACACCAATTCAACAATTCTTTGAAAAAGTGGCGTCAACAGCAAAGTCTGTAAAGGGAGTCATTGGTATTCATGATTTGAAGGCTGAATACGTAGGACCGAACGCTATCCAAGCAAGTCTGCACATAGAAGTTGAGAAAGAAACTTCGGTAGTGGAAGCAGACAGAATAGCTCACGAAGTTGAGGAAAGAGTAGGCAAGGAAGTCAATTGCCAGTATTGCGTGGTTCACGTCGATCCGGCAAACAATCAAACGAGAAAAGGGGGGATGAAATTGTGTTTGTAAACATTGCCGAGTTTTCCGCTATAAAGAAAGGAAAAGAAGAGGAATTCAAGTGGTTTGAATGGTCAAACACAGTCTACGAGAAGTTTGATGGTTTCATATCAAGACGTTTGCTGAAGCCCACAAAAGGAAAGAAAAAACTATGCTGCCATCGTTGAACATAAGAGCGAAAAGACCTTCATGGCAATGCACTTGAACGACGAACGACAAAAAGCATGGGCAAAAATGGAACCATTATCAGACGGAGAATTGATACCGCATTTCTAAGTTGTTGTCGCTTCAGAGAAGAAAAAAGACTGGCTGTGTTATGTTACTTCATGCGCGAGTGCTCCCATTTTCCAGCAGTCTTCTCCCGCGCGAATTCCTCCACTATCTGGCTTTTGCCAGCATCCTCGGCACACACAAGAGTGCTTTCTTCATATCTTCTCATGATTTATGTTAGTCTGATCATCATTAGAAACTCTGGCGAGCCGTCGGCTCTTTCTTGGGAAGTATTTCCTCGTATGCAGTCCTAGTTTGACTACGGAAAGCATCAGCGGAACCTCCATTAGAGGGCCTATGACCGTGGCTAGAGCTGCGCCTGAACCGATGCCATAGAGGGTAGTTGCTACAGCAATAGCAACTTCGAAGTGACTGCTACTGCCTATGAGAGTTGTATCGATCGCAGTTTCGTATGCCCAGCCAGCGAAATATCCCAGTAGATAGGTCCATGTGATCATGATGGCGTAGTGCATCAGGTTGGGAGCAGCAAGTTGAGCAACGAGAAGAGGATCATTTATGATGGTCTGTCCCTCGAATGAAAACAGAACTATTAGTGTAGTCAATAGGGCAATGATAGAAACTTTTCCGATTGCTGGTCGGTACTTGTTCTCGAACCATGCTTCTCCCTTCTGCTCCATCATGAGCTTCCTAGAGATTGCACCTGCGGCCACCGGAAGAGCAATGAAAACTAGGACACTCATGGCGATCAGATCCCACGGAACCGGAATGGCGCTTATTCCAAGATACAAGGCTGCGAGCGGAGCATAAAGCAATAGCATCAGCAGAGCGTTGATTGATGTGTTGATTAATCCTTGAGCCATGTCGCCTTTCGCGAGGAACATCCACCACATGACCATGGCAGTGCAGGGCGACAACCCCAGTAGAATCACACCGGCAATGTATTGCGGGTTTCCAGCCAGGACAAGATTCGCTAGCAGTGTCATCAGAGGAGGGGCTATTACCCAGTTGGCAACTATCGTGACTAGCAATGGTTTGGGTCTTTTTGCTGCCTTCCTAATGTCGCTGAACCTTATTCCTAAGACAGTCGGATACATCATGAAAAACAGGAGGATGCCTATCGGAATCGACAGTTGTCTGAACTTCAAAGAATCAATGAACTGTCCGAATTCTGGCAGAAATCTTCCAACAAGCAAGCCCACCACGATGCATATGGCTATCCAGACTGTCAGGTATTTCTCAAAGACTCCAAGCGTTTCATCCCTCTTCGCAGGTGTCTGCTGGTTCGACATTGTTTTCACCGTCTCTATGCTACCTGGGCCATTATGCGTTTGAATAGAGAGTCAATCAGATCAGCGGTCGCCGCATCAATCATGTTGAATATTCCAGGTTCGGTAATTGAGTAAAGTCGCTTATTGCCCTCTTTCCTGTCTTTTACTAGTCCACAATCTTTCAGAATTCTCAGATGTCGAGAGACCATGGGTTGAATCAGGCCCACATGTGGAACGATCTCGCACACGCATTTCTCGCCTCCCCGCAGAAACTCGACTATTTCAAGTCTGACAGTGTCTGAGAGAGCATTGAAAATCCTCGCTTTGAACTTACACTGTGCGTCCCTTTTTGAAAGCATGAAGAGAAAAAAAAATCAATATCAATATTTAAATATTGCTATTAACCTCGCGTGCTTCTTCAACGGGCTTGATAAGACCATCCATGGTCTATTCGTGGCGGACGTGGTGGGATTTGAACCCACGACCCCCAACTTAGGAGGCTGGTGCTCTGTCCGGAAGCCCCATCCTAGCACACAGCACCCCCACTCAAGAAGGCACACAGGGAAAGGACTTTGTCCGTACTGAGCTACACGCCCTCGTACTCTGATTTGAGAAGCCTGAATTTAAGAGATTTGGGTAAGGGCTGGCTTGGACCTGATCGGTCAAGAATTGTGTTTCTGTCTCTGTCTGATTGCGTGTTCTAAGTATTGGAGACTTCACCTTCGATGGTCGATCTTGGGCTTCTTGCTTGTTGGGTCTAGGTCTGTCTGGTGTCTGACTCTGGCATAGGGCATAGTTACAAGGCAAGTCTTAAAAGAACATTACACAATTACATAGCGGTGAATTGACTTGGTCAAAAAAGCTATTGAAGCCAAGAAAGCAGCTTCCAAGAAGAAAGAAAAGAATAAGACAAAGAAACCATAGCGTGTGCGAAGATTACGAGGCCAGCCAGAAGTATTCGAATGGTTTGAGTATCTTTGCAATGAATTGCAGAAAAGACGGCAGAAGCTACAGCAATCAAAAGCCTAGTCTTTGCTCAGGCTGTCTAAGGGATTCAAGTGTTCTGGCTTCGAGTTCTTTGGAATAGGAGAATCTTTGCTCTAACTAGGCCTGTCTGGACTTTTGTCTTTCAAGTCTGGCGAGCTTTTTCTTTTTACGCTTCTCTTCTCTTTCTTTCTTTTTCTGAGGTCTAGGTTTTGTCCGATCTTCTTGTCCTGTTTCTCCTCTGCTGCTCATGTGACTGCCTCCTCCTTTGACAAAGACAAACACTCTTGTCCTTTTTCTTGTTGAACGATTCCTAGATTCTTGTATAACCAGAATCCACTATGTCATTTTTATGACTTGCGCCATTCCCCACACTGTGTTGGAATTCGATGGGTTCGTGCATTTGGCTATTTCTTGTTTCTAGCCAGAATCCAGTAGTGTTTTTCTCCGTCTCTTACGAGAATTTTGCCGGAGACTATTTGAAATCCTGCATCCTTTGCTAGCTGTAGAGATCTGTCAGGGCTGTAGTGACTCCAGAACATTTCTGTGCCGTGATAGTAATCGGTTGCTTCCCATTCGTCTGGACCCATACAGATCAGCATTATTCCTTCAGGCTTCAGTATTCTGTGGAAACTCTGGAGCAGCAAGGAATGCTTCTCTCTTGAAACATGAATGATTGAATAGAAAGCTGTTAAGCCGTCAAAAGAAGCATTCTCAAAGTCCAGCTTGGTCACGTCTTTCTTGATGAACCTGGCTTTTGGCACATTCTTCCTAGCAAGTCTGAGCATGTTCTCTGAGAAATCAATCCCTGTCACGTCAAATCCAGACTCAACCAAGAATTCGGCTACGGGAACGCCTGCACCACAACCCACATCCAAAACCATAGCATTCTCTGGCAGCAAACTTACGAACTTCTCCAGCTCCTTTCTATTGTCATATGCATGCCTGCCAGCATGGTATTCCTCAGCCCTTCTGTCATATCCTTTCCTGACGATTTCTTCCTTGTCTGCGACATCCAATGCTCTGACTTCCCTCGCACTGTACTGATGGCAATGCAGTTCTTAACACTAATCTATAGCACGAACAGTCTTGGCTTCCGATGGTTTACGATTATGGCTGACAGATTCAAGGACTGCGACAGTCTTGTGAGGAAGTATGGTTTGGCAGACACCATGAGAAGCTGCTATGCTCTTTGAAGGGGTGGATACTCTAGTTCGAAGGTTACTTCGGCGTGAATGTCAGTTGGCATCTACAGGATGAAGCTAGTCTGAAAAGGAGAAAAAGGGGAGTGTAGTTTCTCGTCGAAGGGAAGGAGCTAGCCTAGGTAGAACTTGTTTGCCGTGTCTCCGTCGTATTGCTGTGGTTCGTCGCCGCCGCCGTACGGATAGCTAGCGTGCGCGTATGTGAATACGTCTTCCATTGCGGTGTGTGGGACACCACTGTAGTGGTTGATCCACGAGTATTGCAAGAAGAAGTAGGTCCATTCGCCATTCAGGTAGGTTGGATCGTCGTAGCCGTAACCGCGCGCGCTAAAGAAGCACAATATGCCGATAGCAAATCGCGAAAGCAACACTTAAGTCTAAACCTTCATCCTGTAGATTGCGGCGAGGGTACCCGAGCCAGGTCTAAATAGGCAAAGCGGGCCAGAACACCAGCCTAAGATAAGGGGGAGGACTTAAGATCCTCTGGCGAAGGCCTCCGTGGGTTCGAATCCCACCCCTCGCACCAGCATGGGAAAAATGCCCTAGGGTTTGTCCAAGGTGACATTCGCTAGTATTTCCTCTTCCTGAACAGCTTGGCTTCTTCGAAATCGCAGACGTACTCAAATCCTGCTTCGATGAGAGTGCAGGCGTCTTTTTCCGTTTTGGCTACCTTTGACACGTATTCCTGTTGATCTCTGAAGAGCTCGTCGGCAAGTTGCACATACATCAAGGTGTTCTTGATGCTTTTGTGGCCTAGGACTTGCATGACGTGTAGGATGTCTTTGGTTTTGTGGTATTCCATTGTTCCTTTGAAGTGCCTTAGTGTGTGGAATGTTATCTTCCGCAGTCTCGGATTCTTGAGCTTGCTTGCGATTCGCTTTCGTTGTCTGTTGAAGTCTTCCCGGTGGTAGTCGAGTCCTCCTTGTCTCTGAGAGAACAGCCGGTCTCCATGGGTCTTCGGCAGAGCCTCAATCATGGCAGCAAGTTTCTGACTGATGTGGGATATTCTTGGGTTGCTGTTCTTTTCTGGAGTGATTCTCACCGTTTGCGTTGCCGTGTCAACATCAGCGTATGTGAGTCGCCAAGCTTCTCCAGACCTCATTCCAGTCTCTTTCAGCAGCTGAATGAAAGTTGACATTCGCTTGCTGCAACCAGAGATGAGTTGGTCCACCTCAGATTCTGTTGGAATGAATGGTATCTTGCGGATGCCTTGATACCTTGGTGGTTCCCATTGTCCACCTATCGTTTTGAGGAATGATGTGTAGGCGTCGACGGCGTTGGCTTTTCTTCCTTCGCACCAAGATTGTTTGGCTATTGCTGCTTTGACTGAATCTGGGTCGTAAAGGTTGGCTCCACGTTTGGTTAGGATTTTGAGGAGTTTGGATCTGCCGAGGATTGTGGATTCGCTATAGCCTTCTTTTTGGAGATGCCAGACATATTCGATGATCTTTCCTTTTGCGTCGATTGTGCCCTCCCGCTGGGCTTGTTCTTGTCGGGCTTGATTTTCTGCCAAGTTTTTCGCCCCTTCTTGGGTGACGCACACTTGACGCTTACAATGAGTGTAAGAAAAGCTATTTAACTGTTTTCCAACAGTTGTAACCTCATGGTTAGAAACTACATCTTCACGGACAGAGAGAGACGGGCCATTGAGGGCTTCCTTGCCAACAAAATCGCCCGAAACGATCCCGTTCTTGAGCAGCTCAGAAGCAGAATGAAGAAATTTGACCTTTCCAGTGACATTGACCTTTACCTGCGATTCAGAAAAACGATGACTGCAACTCCTGCATAGAAAGCTCTGAACTGGGCCCTCTGCCGTGTAGCGCAAACCATCCTTATAGAATGGGCCTTCAGAACCGCATTGAGGACACTTGAGAGCAGAAGAGAGCTCCATTATGCTTCAGGCTCCCTGTTTAGCACGTCTGAGATCGCGGATTCGATTTTTGCGCGTACTCCCTGTTCCCAGTCCAACAGAACTGAGGGAATCGGCTCAATGTACTGTTCTAAAGAACCTAGAATCAACTGTTTGGCTTGTCCGTCTTCTAGGGCTTCCCATTGGAAGGCTCCTGGGTGTTCGGGGTTTTCTGTAGAATCCGTATTTCGCGAAGAGTTTTTGAAGCAGATCGCTTTTCTCAATAATACCCTTCTTGGTGAATTCTATTCCGTTCACTATTTGGGTCAGTTCTTTGTATAATTCGGGCATAGTGAGAATTTCTAAGCATTGTTCTTTAAGCCATTTTGTGTAGTCGATCGGGTATTTTCGCTCCTTTATGAAAACATGCTGAAGGAAGATCCTCTGCGCTTCTAGTAGAGCTTCTAAGGCTGCAAAGTATTCTCCTCGTTCTGCAAGCCACCGCGTCTTCCATATCTTGTAGCTAGCTTCCTTCGCAGTTCCCTCCAAACGGAGCCTTCTTAGTGCATCATCATAGAAAGGCAAGTATTTCTGCTTCAACAATTGTAACTGCTTCCCCTTCTGATACAGAGGAACTGAATAGACGAAAAGGTTTCCAACAGTAGTCTCAAAGTCGTCCCTTGTTATGTCAAAGGAATTCTTGTGTTTGCAGTTGAAATCGCCGTCCGTGAAGCCTACGTCGACCCTTATTTCTCCGAACTCTATTCCCCCTTCAATCTCGCCTTCGTGATATGTAATTTTCCCACCTAGGCGAGAGTAAGCCTCGCTTCTGGAGCTGATCGTTGAAGCCAAAGACCTCAGATTCTTTGCATGTAGGAATATGAAAAGGTCGATACAAGAACCTTCCACAGCCTTTCCTCTCGCCAAGGAACCAGTCAGAACTATCGCGTAAACGCCTTGACATTTGTCAAAGTAGTCGACAGTTCTGGTTAGGATTGCCCTATACTCTTGATTCGGGAAGCGCAGGTTCAGAGTGTCCAAGGCAATTCCTCTTTGAGCAGTATTGTTTTGGAGCAATAAAAGCCTCAATGATGAGCATCCTCACAGAACGTGCTATCACGCGCGCGCCCAAAAAGTAGACTCTTTTCTCATCTATATTACAGAAAATCCTCACGCCATTCTCTAGTCTTGGGAGATGTTAGCTCTCAAAGAAGCCAGTCTGTCATCTCTCTCTTCGTCCTCGATCTCAGTCAGCATTGCTTTCATTTGGGCCTTCATTCGCCTTCTTGCGATGCGCTCAAGCGCCTCTTCACGAGTTAAACAACGATTCTGCGAGTTGGTTCCGGAAGTACCATCAAACCATTCTCCGCCCAAATCCAGCTTCTGCTCAGCCCTTAGCACAGTTGTATCGGTCTTTTCTCGCCTTGTTTGTTCGTGAAACCTGTCCACGACTTTCTCGCCGACGAGTACACCTTTCTTGTCATAAACGGGAATTGCCTGAAGCTCATGCTTTGGCGGCATCTTGATGTGAAACGAAGTTTCAAGTCTGCATCCTGGGCAATAGAAGCGTACGTTGCCATGCTTCCTGTCATGACGAAGCCTGAAGCTCTTACCTGCGCACTGAGGACACCCTGAAACTGCAAGACTCGCCATCAAAGAGTTGTTTACACTCGCCAGCTTCAAGAACTGCGCTTCAGACGAATGGTTCTCACCGAGTCCTATGAATTCAGTCCACTCGAACTCTCGCGGTCTTCCGCGTCGCTTAGAGCTCATTGTTAGCCTCTCTCCAACGTGTGCGCTCGCACTCAGCTTTTCAATATACATTTGTGAGAACGGACATATTAGTTCTACGCGTGCTAGCAAAAGCCCTCTGCGCGTTAGAATGCTTCTTTCTTCCAGACGTTGTAGGGGCATTGATCCCAGCAGTAGCTGCTGCCTTTATCGATGCAGCCGCCGCATTCGACTCTGTCAAAAAACCGTCTGCTCATAAGTGTCACCAACTACAGCGGGGCGGGCGTTGAATTCTGTGATTGCGAAGCTCATTATCAGAAGAACTGCGATAAGTCCAGAAGCGATTTTCTTCAGCAACTTGCCATCTCCCACATCTCTACTAGTTTGACCAAGTTCTTAACATTTCTGAGCTAATCTTCTATGGCATCTGCTCTGCGCGGCTACCATGATTTGCCGTAGTTCTTGCACGTTGTGTAGTAGTCTTTGAGGTCCACTTTTCCGTCGTCGTTTATGTCGCAGTTTGGACTGTGCGGACAACAGCTGTGGCGCGGAGTGTGCCAATATGATCCATCCGTTTCGTTGCGGGCTGAGCCGAATGCCCTGCCAACGGTGTAAACATCTTTCAAGTCAACCAATCCGTCGCCATTCACGTCGCCCGAGATCCCCACGCGGATTTCGTCACCAGTCAAATGGTTGTCGCCTATCTGCGTTTCGCCTGGAACTGCATCTGCTACAGCGCTTATGATGTAGTCGTCCCGGGCAGAATCCGTCGTGTTCCAAATGAAGGTGATAATGGTTGATTTCCCTTCAGCCAAAGTAACGCCTGCAAAAGCAATGACTATCGAATCAGCATAAACTGTAACGTTGAAGCTTTCAGAGCTATATCCATGATTTTCTGCAGTCACGCATATGAACACGGGATCTCCCTGTCCAACTATGGATTTTGAAGGCTTCACGCTCGTCGTGGCAACATCATGCGTTCTGAGCGGGTATCGGTCGTTGTTGTTTGCGTCGATTGCATATGGGATGTCGCCTATTCCATCGCTGCCTGTGAGATTTTGATATTGGCCACCGTATCGGTCTGTGCCATTGTAGTTGCTCCAATGATTTCCGCCAGAAGGATAGCCATTGTCCCAAACGTTAACCGAGCCTCGTGTGAAAAGTTGGTTCGTATTGTCAATGAAATGATTGTGATAAATCCAATTGTTGGACGACGATTCAAGCCAGACGCCATACCAGTCTTTGGCAAACGAATTTCTGACTATGAGGTTGCGCGATGAAGAAAATGCTACGAGGCCATGATAGTTGCTCCAAGCAATCTGATTTTCCTGAATTGTGTTGTTTGAAGAATAAGCGAGCCATACGCCCGCTCCGTTGCTGATCAAGACGTTATCGAGAATCATGCAGTGTGAGGAATTGTCAAGCACAATGCCGTTTGCAAAGTTTTCTATGCGCATGTTTTGGATGGTCACATTGATGCTTTTAAGGATCCTTGTTCCATTCTGATAAGGCCAACCGGGAGCGCCTTGAAGTGTGTAGCCTCCGCCGTCTAACGTCATATTGTCTCGTTCGATAACGATGCCATCTGCGTCGGTAGTGATGTTTCCTTTCAGGGTGTAGATGTTTCCGGCTCGCTGTATTGGTGCATCTGGTGGGTCAACACTCCCATCAGCCTTAATGTAAATGGTTCCGGTCGCCTTAACCAGTTTGACGTTGACAAACGCAAGCATGTTTGAGAGAAGCACCACTAGCATGATTGTAGAACCCAGTCTCATCGTCCTTTCTCCTTAGGCATACTGCTTCTATTTGCACTATAGGTTTTTCTGCATCCTGTTACAGAAGAAAGTTCTGTCTGGCACGAACTGAAAAAAGGGGATTGCGTGAGAGACATCTCCACTTGCAGTGGGGTTCGAATCCCATCCCTCGCACCCCCCACGTTGAAGCGCGCATGCGTGTTCCTAAAATGGTTAAAAATGGTTTTAATTCCGGTTTGCCCGTTTCTCCCGTGTTCGAGGAGACAAAATCCCCCAAGAAATCAAGAATAGACACGAAGCCCAAAGCCGTCCCTGGATCATGAAGGGCGAATAAAAAACATTTTAGACCAATTTAGGAACAAGCATGCGCGCGCTGTTCCATACTCGTTTAAATGTTACCGCTTGTTATTTCTAAAATTGACTTAAAAGTGTAGAGAGGTGAGAAATCAAATTGCCAACTGAAGGAAGAGGACGCCTGTTCAAAAGAAAAGACAACAAATACCTGATTTACCTGCCGAAGGACCTGTGTGAAGACAGCATGTTCCCATTCAAAGTCTCAGACAGCATACTTGTGAAAGTGCGTTTCGATGCTGGCGTAAAGAAGCTACTCATTGAAGAGTGGAAGGAGCCCCAGCAAAAAGCTTAAAAAGGCTATGCTGAACCATGAAAAGCAACGAGGGTGAAACAGTGCTTCACAAGGAAGAGCCGAAAGAGAGTGAAGAGGAAGAAGAGGACGAAGATTGGGAGGACGAAGAGTAGCCGCCTAGAAAACTCGACTTCACTTTTTCTTTTAATCTATGAATGGTGATTTAATGGAACCACACTGCGAATTTCAGGTTGACGAAATAAGGCATGTCACTTTGCAGCCAGCGAATAGTTGTTGCGCGCATGCGTGTTCCTAAAATGGTTAATGTGGCCTTAAGTCCGTTTTTGCATACTTGGATTCATTATGGATTTGTTTGATGAGCGTATTTTGACTGTTGCTTAAGGAATAAAAACCATTTTATACCAATTTAGCAACACGCTAGCGCGCGAACCGCCAAAAACTTTAAATTGACATCCGTGACACCTACTTGCGGTGATTTTTTGGTTAAAGTGAAGAAACGTTCTGGAGCTACTCAGGATTTCGATAAGGCAAAACTTAAAGCTTCCGTTAAGAAAGCTGGAGCCAAAGATGAACACGCAACAAAGGTTGCCGACAACCTTGCAAGCAAAGTAAAGGAAGGAACTATGGCTGTCGAGATAAGGCGATGGTGTATAACCGAACTTACACCACTAGACCCAAAAGCTGCAAAAGCCTACGAAACATTTGTAAAACCAGCAAAGAAAAAGTAAGTCTCGCCAAAAATCCATATACTTCTCTTTTTTTTGAAAGTCACTCCTGAAGGGTTAATTCTGTTTAATACAACAGCGCGCGCCTACTTCTTCTTCTTTCCTTTTTTCTTCTTGCTCTTTGCCATCTTGCTCAAACCTCGCTAACAACAAATAATTATAGTTTTTTGTTTATAAATTTTGTTAAATAGAAATACTGTTTTAGCGCGCTCTCCTCCACACCCTTGGCCTGTTCATAGTCTGAAACGTCGCATTTAATGGGTAATGCTTTAGCGCGCTAGGGCGTTGCTAAATCGCATTGTTTGTGTCAATTTCTGCTCACCTTCTAAGCATAGTTCCATTCTCCTAACACTTCCACGTACAAATTATGGGCGTCTGGTCAAGCCAGAGCATGATCAAACAAGTTCATGTCAATTCCCCGAATTTAGGAACACGCATGCGCGCTTGAGCTATTAGGTTTACGAGGTGCGCACGAATCGTCGGGAAAAAAGGAGTTGCAGGTGGCAAACAATACCCTTAAGTTACTTGTCACCAAGTAATAAAGCAATTCTGAGTGGTTAAAACCATGAAAATGAGAATGATAAAACTGCGCCCTGAGTTCCTTATAGAAACATTGCAAGGAAAAGTGTCATCT